>CETM01032127.1_pt1 | contig 66320 bp, 64 predicted proteins | sample 361451 | NCBI WGS metagenome assembly CETM01 (sample SAMEA2622690, study PRJEB7988) | marine metagenome | isolation source: saline water (ENVO:00002010), including
AAAAAGAAGCAAAAAGATATAGCGATTGAAATATTAAATTTTACGTTAAAGAAATCCTTAGCGGTCAAAGGCGGTAATAAAAACTATAATCGTATGATACACTCATTAGCATATCAAAAAATAAAAGAACGAATAAGAGTGTTATGTAAATTAAACGGGATAAAATTACGACCTGTGAATCCCGCTTATACATCGTTTATCGGGCGAGTTATATATTCGAAGCCTTATGGGATCAGTACACATCAATCGGCTTCATATGTTATCGCCCGAAGATATTACAAATTAAAAGAAGAATTGTTACAAAAAAAGCTTTACTTTATTTATAAAGATAAAACTTGTCGTCTTGAAATACCAGAGCGAATTTTCAAGGAACAAGGCAAACAAACATCATTCCAATTTTTAAGGAAAGTCTATAATTGGTTTGAGAAAGAGTTAAAAGCACCTTCACGTTTTTATAGTGAACCTTTGCGCTCTTAGGTGAATCCAGCACCACCATATCTACGATAGAAAGTAGGTTAAAATACATTATTCCATTAACTTGAATAGACTATGGATAGTTTTGAGTAGGTTTAATGTATGCTGGAAGAAGTGAGATTCGAACTCACGACCATCTGATCTTCAATCAGGCACTCTACCTACTGAATTATTCTTCCATTTTGGCGAGGTTACGGGGAATCGAACCCCGATCTTCACATAGACAGTGTGGTATGCTAACCGTTACACCATAACCCCATTTATTAATTTGGCGCAAATAACTGGAATCGAACCAGTGACACAGAGATTTTCAGTCTCTTGCTCTACCTACTGAGCTATATTTGCATTTTTGGCGGTGTATGGGGGAATCGAACCCCCATCTTCGGATCGACAGTCCGTTATAATAACCATTATACTAATACACCATATATTTGGCGGTGATGACGGGGTTCGAACCCGCATTATCTAACGTGACAGGCTAGTAGACTTTCCACATCTCTTCACATCACCATTTTGTTTTTTTACAAGGCATAAAAAAAGCCTGAAGTTTCCTTCAAGCCTTTCTTTAACTTCTTGAAGGTCAGCGAAAATCTCACTAACCCTCAAAAATAAATTTGTTAGGTTAGTGTTACGTTAAAATCAAAATCTCGAAAGTTATAGTTAATGTTATTCATAATATTTTCCTTTGTTAAAATTTTTGTTTCTTTTTTTATTTCTTTATCTTATGTTTATCATTATAATCGTTAAAAAATCATTTGTCAACACTTTTTTTAATTTTTTTTAAAATAATTTTAATTAAATCAATAATTTAAATTAATTTTAGAGTTTACTTTACCCTACGAAAAAATCGCATAAAAAAAACCTCTTGGTAGTTACTCCAAGAGGTTTAATTTTATATTAACTTTAAACTTCTGTGGAGCAACTAAGGTACTCCACCGAAACAGGAATACCTATTTAGTGAAAATCAAAATCATCAAAAAAGTTTAAAATTTGTAATGTGTTCATTTTTTTCCTTTATTTAAAAAATTATTCTATTTATTAATTATATGCTTTTTCATATTAAAAGTCAATAGTTTTTTTTTGATTTTATGTTATAATAAAAAAAAGGAAAAAAAATTATGCAAATAGATAATCAGAGTTTATATAATACTTTAAATGAATTTTCACAATCAATTGAAATGGATACAATTTATTTAAGATCTCCACAAGAATTTAAAGAGTTTATCAAATATGCTAAACGCAATAAATTTTCGAATATTACTCCAAAAGATATAACTCATAAACAAAGAATTTTTGATACAGATAAAATATCAAAAAATGATATTATTGAATATTTTTCAAAAGAAAAAGATAAAATTTCTTTTTTCGAAAAAGTTAAAAACGCTTTAAACCTTGAAGCTAGTCTTTATCCTGAGAATATAGGTTATTTTGAAGAATTAAAACCTCTAGAAACAGAAACGGAAAACTATCTTAATTTATATTGGAGTTCGTTGAACAAACAAAACTACTTTAATAAGTTTGAAGTAGATATTCCCATTGCAAGAATTTTTCAAGATGGAGAATTAAAAATTAATAGTCGATTCATTAAAAAAAAATTATCTAACGAAGAACTAATAGAACATGTTAATAAACGAAACGTTGGATATTCTTTTTTTGATGAATCAAACCGTTTAAATATTAACGTTGTATGTGTTTTTTTTGATAAAGAATCAAACCGTTTAATTATTAAATCTGCATCTAGAAAATATAAAAGTAATTCAGAAGAATATGATATAAATATTGAAGAAAGTATAATAAATTATAATCCAGAAGATCTAAATTTTAAAGTAAGTGAAAATAATTCTTACATATATAATAGTAATAATGAAATAATTAGTATTAGTGGATTTAATTTTCATAACAATGAAATTACAGAAGATGAAGAAATTAGAAAAAATATTTCTTATAACAGAATGAAGAAAGTATTTTTCTCTGATGGAGATTGGGGGTACTATAGAAAAGAAATTAATCTTGATAATCCAAACATTCATGATATTGAGATAATAAGATATAATTCTAAAGGTGAAACAATATATGATTATAAAACATCTATCAAGGATGATATAATACATGATATAATACATGATAATGAAAATATTTTTTCAGTTAATGAAACACTTCTTTTGAGTAATGGATTTAACAAAAATATCAAATATAATGATCAGAATCAAGAAATAATAACTTTAAATTATTTAAATGGCGATAGAAAAGTATTTATTGATGGTAATATTACAGAAATATATAATAAGTCTGAAGGTGTTACCAAAAAAATTAGTTATGAAGAAGATTTATATATAAAAGAATATTATGATGGTCATGTTTTTACATACAAACCTATTAATGATAGCAAAAATGAAGCAAACTTTGTTGAGCAAAAACATTTTAAAAGGGAATTAATATCTGAAAATTTTTATCAAGAAAATGAACAAAATAGAAAAAAACTATTTACTATTTTTCATACTGAAAACCCATATCAATACTCAAAAATAACTTACAATAAAGAAAATGATAATCAAATTTCAAGGATAGACTATAAAGATGGGTCGTATAAACTAATTTCACCTAATATAATGAATATAAGTTATTTAGATGTAAAAAAACATAAAAACAATATTTTTTCACAATCAGGGATACCTAGTTCAGAAATAAAAAATATTAATGAATTACCTACTTTCGATATCGAACTTTATAACTCTAATGGAAACATACTATCAAAACATCAAGTTGCTCAATATCAAGGTGATTTTAATACTAATTATAAACTTGATCATGAAATAATGATAGAAATATTGTTAGATTCAAAAGAATATAAAATTGATGCAAATGAACCTTTTTCACATTTTGCTATTTGTATTACAGATGGAAAAAAAATCGACCTACCTATAAAAGGAAAAGCCCCCACTCCTGTTTCTACAACGGAAGATATAAATCAATTTTTAAATAAACTGAAATATAGAAGTTTAAATGATAAAATAAAGCCATAATATTATGGCTTATTCTGATTTTCTTTTTTACCATCTCTAAAACCTAAATTATAAGCTGACTCAAGTTCAAAAGCAATCCAATCAAGATCTCTTGCATAGTTAAAGTCTTCTGATTCTATCGCATCAGATTCAACTTTCATAATTTCGCCATCATAATAAATAACAATATAATTAGCAGCATCTTTTCCACAACCATCATCAGGAACACAATCTTTCCAGTTTTCTGGTAATTCATCATAATTTAATGTTTCCACTTTATACATAAATCATCTCCTATAATTATTATATTTTTTTATAAATTATTTAAATTAATAACAAGTGCTTTACAATTTTTTTCACCTGTTTTTACATTTTCTAAAATATCAAACGTTTCATGAGGTATTTCTGTTTCTAAAATCCAAGAATATTCACCATTATTCCAAATTGCCTTTATTAATTTAGCACTTTTTTTATTATTTAACCATTCCTCTAACTCTTCATCAGTGTCTATTTCTAATGATTCTCTATCAAAAACTATTCCATTTTTTCCTAATAGAATATCTGTACCATTATAAGCATCAACTTCATCATAAATCGCTCCAACAAATGACACAAGATCATCAGAAGAACCAAAAATAATAACAATACCAGCAGCTTTTAATTCTTCCCTTTTTTCTTTAGATATTCTGAGTGGATATTCTGTATTATTCAATTCTTTGGCAACACTTTCTATATTCATAACTTTTTGTCCTTAACATTTATTAATTACTATATATTACAACATTTGAACCTTAAAAACAATACATAATAAAAAAACCATAATGAATATATTATGGCTTCTTTTATTTTTTATATTATTTATTATAATTTTACTCTTTTAGATAATGATTGAGAATTTTCTTCTTTTTGCTTATATTCTGGATTTTTTAAAAATTTTGATAAATTAACTATTTCACCTTGACCTTTATAATTTTTAATTTCTTCACCTGAAAAAAGTTTAACCGATGACAAATTATTTACTATATCTTCTGGTGTTTCATTATTTTCCAGAATAGTGAAAGGTTTTTTAGATTCCATCAATTGATAAGATAATCCAGATATATCAAAAAAGTTAAATTTTGTATCATTTGCTCTTAATATATTTTTTTGTATATCAGGAACTCTTTGACCATAGTTTCTATTTAACTCTTCCATAGTAATAGATTCTCTTTTTGTTGTTAATTCTTTTAATCTATTTTTATCTTTGTTTAAATTTTTACTATCAACATCAGATAAATTTAAAAAATAATTTACATTATTTTGATTAATTTCTATGTAAGGTTTTACTTTTTCATCATTTAATAACATTAAAGTCATTAATGATTTTTGTTCATCAACATCATCACGAATTAAACTTTTTACGTTTTTAACTTTTTGATTATAATCAAAAGAATCACTATTAACATTAGGAAACACTATTTTTCCTATTGTACTATTAATAGTTACATGACTATCTTCTTTACCTTTTTGTTGATAATCAACAATTAAAACACTATAAGGAAGTTTTCCACTATTAGTGCTAACTTGATTAACTCTTAATCTTAATGAATCTTTTGCAATTAAATCATTGTTCTTTAATAATTCAAACAAGCTATTCTCACCAAACATTGGTATAGTTCTTTCATACAGTCTTTCTTCAGTCATAATATTACCTTTTTTTATTTATTATAACATATAAATCTATATTTTTTATTTTTCAGAAATATATAAATATGAGCAATTTAACATTTCTTTTTTTGTTAATATTTTTTTTCTATACAAATTAAGAATTAAATTTAAAGTTTCATCTTCTTCCACTTTTATATCTGAAAGTTCTGCAAAAGTGTCAGCTAACTTATCTGATATTGTCTTTTGATTACTTATATTGTATTTTATAGATAATTTTTTTATAAATACTTTTATATTTTTTTTTGGTATTTTCATAATTATAACTTTTTATAATTTACATTTATTGAAAACAAACCATTTCCAATCGGTATCTTAAATTCTTCAATGTTATTTTTTATTATTTTTTCTTCATGCATTTCAATTAATGGAAAAATAAATTCGCCAACAATATTATTGATTTCACTTTCTTCATATATTTCTTCTTTTAAAGGATACCTTAGAAGTAAATCAAATATAACGCTTTTAATAACATCACTATAATCTTCTTTTGAATATAATGAAAAATTATCATGTTTTATTTCATTATAAATTTTTGTTTTTACCTTTAAAAACTCATTATTAACCTTATCACCTTTCACACTTCTTATTTCTGATGCGGGTATAATGCTAACCGAATAGTTAACGTTACCAATATTTTTTGAACCGAATTTTAAATTATCATATTTAGCTTGAATACTTTTTCTATTATTAAAGAACATAAAAGAACTTAGGGCTGATAAAACACCTATTAACTTAACAGCATCATGTTCATATTCATCACAAACAATTTTCTGTTTTAGTTTATCAATATACTTTTCATACACTTTTGGATCAGTAAAAGGATAGGTATATTCTGGTTTCAATTTTGACATTATTTTTTCCTTATTGCTTTAAAATTTCTAATAATTTATTTTTTTCTATCTCAAATAACTTTTTATTAGGCACAGGCTCACCATCTGGTAAGTCAAGTGTTAATGGATCTTTATATTCACCATCTAATCTCATTTCATAATGTAAATGAACACCAGTAGATAATCCTGTAGTTCCCATATAACCTATAATATCACCCTGTTTCACTTTAGAACCTTTTTTAAAACTATTATCAAACTTATTCATATGAGCATATAATGTTTTGTAACCTTTACCATGATCTATCATTATCACATTACCGTAAGCTCTTTCCTTACGTCTTTTTATAATTTTGCCATCACCAGTAGACATAATAGGTGTTCCTCTATTTCCACCATAATCAACACCACGATGAGGACGATTTACTTTTAAAATCGGATGAAATCTTTCTAAAGTAAACTTTGATGTTATTCTCTCTAATTTTACTGGAGATTTTAAAAATGCTTTTTCTACATTATTACCATTTAAATCATAATAATTAAATTCATTATTATAATCAAATCCAATAGCATAAAAATTACCACGCTGTGTTTCTATATAGGCTGCTAAAATTTTTCCTGTATCAACTACTTTATCATTATGTATTTTTTCTTCATAAACAACTTTAAAAGCATTTCCTTTTCTAAGATCTCTTGTAAAATCAACATCCCATGCAAACACATTTGCTAATTCATATATTTGTTGATCTGATAAACCAGCATTAATACCATCAAGGTAAAATGAGTTTTCGATAATCCCTTTTTTATAAGCATAATTTATTTCAGTTGGAACAGTATCTTCGTAAACGGTAAAGTTGTTTTCTTCTTCAAAAAGAACTCTAATAAAATTTATCTTACTATTAAATATATCAACAGAACTAATTAAATTATTTACTTTATTAATTCTAATTCTCTCACCAACTTTTAAATTTAAGTAAGACTTATCTAATTCTTTTATTTTTTCTGATATATAATGGACTTCTGTTGGTGTTATTCCATTTCTTGTAAGAACAAGATACAAACTATCACCATTTTTTATATCTTCATAAATACTTTGTTTTTTATATTCTTCTTGGGTTTGTTTTTTTGACTTTTCTTTTTCAATTTTCTTTTTTGATAAAATAAATTCTATATCAGAATCTGGATCAATAATAACTATTTCTTTTTTATGTTTTGTAGGAACTACTTGTTTATGGTAAGGATAATTATAAGTAAAATAACCTACCAAAAAGAATAATATAAAAATGTATGATTTGTTAAACAACTTTTTCGTATAGTAGAGAGAAGTATTAACTACTTTTTCTTTATCTATCAATTTATAATTCCTTAAATGTGTTTTTTTATTTTATATTATATGAAAAAAAAAGCTATTACAAGATGTAATAGCGAAAATTAAAAGTGATTTTTATTATAGTTATATTATAAATATATGACAAATATAATATAAGTCAATATCTATTAGTTATTTTTATTCCTAATATGTTTATTAAGACGTCTTTTTATAAAAGTATCAACTGTTTCTGATTGGTTAATAGATTTATTTTTATTTACTTTATTAAACTTTTTAATATCTTCATTAAATTCTTTTACGTCTTTTACATAATAATGATATTTTTTTGAAAAGTCTTCTAATTCATCTATTACTTTCTCAGATGTATTTTTATTTACTATATTTTTATCATATAGTTTCTTGATAAAGTCTTTTTTATTTTCAGATTTTTTCAAGGATGATATTACATCTGTTTTAGATTTTATATCGTTATCAACATTTTTTAAGTTAAGAATATGGAATATTTCTTGTTCTATTAATAATAGTCTAATTTTTTCATTTTTATTTCCATTTTCTATATTTTCATCAAAAAATTCTATTTTGTTTTTTAGCTCTTTTAAATTATTTATATCTTTTAATTCTATAGCAAAATTTTGTATACCTTTGTAAAAACAAGATCTGTGTGGTTCTATTTTAGAATTATAAATTTTGTGATCAGTGGTAACATTAATTAATTTCTGTATTTTTTTATCTATATCTTTTGTTTTTAAATCCGTTTCTAATAATTTAATTTTTTCTTTCAATAAATCTTTTAAATTTTCTTTTAAATAAAAAGAATGAAATGAATCATAAAAATTCAAAAACTCTTTATTAATTTTTTTTACTTTTTCATTATATTCGTTTTTTACTCTATTTCCATTTCTTTGTATATCTTCTATGACATCATTTTTTAAATTCGTTAATATTTCATTAATATCTTCTGTTTTTTCTTTTGATAAATGATTTGTAAATTTTTCTTTTATTTTTTGTAAAATTTTTATAAAGGTAAACTTTAAACCAGTTTTGGTTATTAGATTTTTTCAGTATTTAATTTTTCAAAAAATATTGGTATTTTTCTATTATAATAATCAAGTCTTTTAATTGATTCTTTATTATCAAAAAATTTCTTAACCTGATTTTCAACCTGAAATAATTTATTGTTTTTATATTCATCCATTTTTATTTTCTCCGATATTGTTGGCATAACTTTTGATAACACTGTAGATGTTGTTGTTGCTGCCAAAAATGAAGTTAACATATGACCATCTAATCCTTCTTTAAAGAAATATGTTAAAGCAGCAGTAGAGCCAGCCATTATTCCAAAACTCACTCTTTTATGTAAAACTGGATTAATATAGTCATAATATAAACTTTGTTTATCTTTTTCTATATCAATATTTAAGTCATTAAAACTGTTTAAACAACGTAAAGCATCCCTGAAATTTTTATTTTCTATTTTTGTTAAATTATTATTTTTATTTAATAACTTAACAATATTATCAAGTTCTTTTATAAAATCATTTTGCTTTAATCCATCAATTTTTTTTGTTATTTTTATTTCCATTAAATTAATTCTTTTTTTTTTATAGCATAAATTTATTTATTTATTTTCAAATTTTACATTTAAAACCATCATATTTTTAGTATTTATTTTGGCTATTACCTTATCTCCATATTTAGCACTCATTAATTCTTCTTCAATTTTTAAGTTAAAAACCACATCATTATAGTTAAGTGATATTAGTTTTTCCTTACCATCAATAAAAAATCTAAAAACAACATATTCTTTTAACATTTTTTCTTCTGATTTTTTCTCAATATAATCAACTTCACCTTCTACTTCTTTAACAAAATCATCTTTTTTATTCATTTTTTTTACATTAATGATTTGTTGTTTTACGCTGAGCGATTGTTGAATATATGATATTCTATGTTTTATATGTGTTTTATTAAATATCACACGGTCATTAACTTTAAAATTACCACTTAAATCCAAGTTATTAAAACCTTTTAAATAAATAAAATATGTATTCCTAAAAACTTGATATTCTTTACCATCATCACCTAAAATTATTAAATAGTGTAAATTACCACTTGACGCTATTACTGTACCAGTGTGTTTAACTTTATATTCTTTACTAAATAATTGATAAAAAATTCCAATAACAATATTTGATAAATATCGCCAAACTTTATAGTACCAAAAATAAACTAAATCAGTTAAAATATCAGCTAAAACATAAATCATTTTTCAATTTCCTTTTTCCTATTACTATATAATAACTGAAACAAAAAAGAAAGTAAATAAAAAAAAGTAGCTATAAGCTACTTTTAAATTTATTTTCCGTGATAGGAATGTAATGTTCTATGTTCTTTTTCTAATTGTTTTTTTATTTTTCTAAAAACAGAATTAATACTACTTTTTACTGTTCCTGATTTTGAGGTCGCAACAAGATCTTTATTTTTTATATGTAATACTGCTTCAACTTTATTTTTTTTATCTGGTGTTCTTTCAAAGAAAAATCTTGCAGATGTAATATGTTTTATATTATCAAGTTTTTCAACACGCTCTCTAATTGCTTGTTTTGTTCCGTCAAGGACATCAAAATTATGTCCATTAAATACGTAATTTACGCTACTCATAGATACCTCCTTTTTTTAAGGTTAAATCATTATAATCACTTTAAAAAAAATTTTCAATATGATCTTTTTCATAAGTACAATTTTTATGATACATTTTTTTACACTTTTTTTTCATTTTCGCTTTATTTTTTTTAGTTTTTTATATATGATTAAAGTTATAATTAATAAAAGGATAAAAAATGAACAAACAGTTTATAAAGAAAAACTCAAACTTACTTATTATATTATTTTTTGTTATTGCAATAATCTTACAATTTACTTTAAATTCTAAAAAAGAAAACAACACTAAATCAAGTGACAAAGTTGAAGTTGTACCACAAGTATTAACAGAGAATAAAAATTTATATAGTTATACAGAAGAACTAAATTACTATGGTGTTTCAGAACCTTTACAATATAGTGATATTGTTTCAAGTAAGAATGGAAGGATTATTGAAATAAATATTCAAAATGGTGATTATGTTGAAAAAAATGATATTTTATTAAAAATAGAAAACAATGGATTAAATGAAAAAATAGAATCTTTAAAATCAAAAATAAAAGAATTAAAAATACAAAAAGAATCTTCAAAACAGCTTTTAAAACAAGAATTAATTTCTGAGTCAGAATATATTACTGTTGATAGTAATTTGCAACAAGCGTTAAGTGATCTTGCAATAACTAAAAAAGAATTTGAAAATACTATAATCAAAGCACCTTTTTCTGGTTATATTAATGATTTTGATCAAGAAAATGGTGATTTAATTGCAAACGGTAACAATATTGCAAGTATTAGTAATTTAGATGCAATAAAAGTAACTGTAAAAATTCCAGAAGTTGACATATTTAAAATAAAAAATAATAGTCAAGCAAAAATTCACTATAATAATGAAATATTAAAAGGAACAGTTAATCACATTGAAAATGTAGGTAGTAAAGAAACTCAAACATTCGATGTTGAAATAGTTTCAGAAAAACTACCTAACTTAATTTCAGGGATAACCACTAAAGTAACTTTATATGGTAACACTTATAATGTATTCGAAATTCCAATGCATACAATTGTATTAACAGAAAAAGGCACTGTTATTCGTAGTGTTGATAAAAACTCAAAAGTACAAGATATTCCTGTGGACATTATTACAGGTGATAAAAATGTTATTGTTAAACCTAAAGATAATATAAATTTAACAAGTATTAATTTAATTACATCTGGAATGTATAAAGTAACTAATAATCAATATGTAAAAAACAAGGAAGTTAACTAATGAAAACGATTATTAATTTTTTTATTGAAAAATACAAAAGTACAATACTAATATTTCTACTAATTTTTATTACTGGTTTATCAAGCTACTTTAGTATTCCTAAAGAATCACAACCTAATATAGAGATTCCTTATATTTGGGTAGATGTCTTTCTTGAAGGTGTTTCACCAGAAGATTCTGAAAAACTAATTGTTAGACCTTTAGAAAATGAACTTAAAAATTTACAAGATTTAAAAGAGATTAAAGGTGAAGCAAGTGAAAGTTTTGGATCTGTATTTCTTGAATTTGAAGCAGGAACAGATACAGATGCAGCTTTAGCTAATGTTCGTGATGCTGTTACTATTGCAAAAGCAGAATTACCACCTTCTGCTGAAGAACCTGTTATTCGTGAGTTTTCTATGGCAGACGAACGACCTGTTTTAACTATAACTGTTTCAGGAAATGTCGATCAACGATCTTTAGATAAAGTTGTTAATTATATAGATGAGGAATTGTCAGGTATTTCAGAAGTTTTAAATACTGATATTTCTGGACAAAGAACAGAGATGATAGAAATCACAATCAGTCCTGAAAAAATGCAATTATATAATATTAGCCAAAGTGAAGTTTTAAATTTATTTAATAATAATGATAGACTAATACCAGCAGGTAAGCTTGAAAACTTTACACAAAATATTGCTTTTAAAATTTCAGGAGCAGTAGATACATTAGATGAAATTAAAAATATGCCTATCAGAGTGATTGATGATCAAGTATTATTATTTAAAGATTTAGCAACAATTAATCGAGTTTATAAAACACCTTCAAGTTTTGCAAGAATTAATACTGAAAATGCTATTGGTATTTCCGTAAAAAAAAGAAGTGGTGCGAATATATTAGACACTGTTGAGAAAAGTAAAAACGTTGTTGAAAAAATTAAAAATGAAATACCGAGTTCTATTCATATTAAATATACTTATGATGGCTCTCAAGAAGTTAACGATTTACTTGAAGATCTTGAAAATAATATTATAAGCTCTGTTTTTTTAGTATTTTTAGTTATTGTTGCAGCTTTAGGATTTAGAACTTCTGTATTGGTTGGTTTAGCAATTCCATCGGCATTTTTAATGGGAATACTGATTTTACAACTTTCAGGTATAAGTATTAATATGGTTGTATTATTTGCATTAATTATGTCTATTGGTATGCTTGTTGACGGTGCAATTGTTGTTAGTGAATATGCAGACAAAAAGATGCAAGAAGGATTGAATAAAAAAGAAGCATTCAAAGAAGCGGCAATTCGTATGTCAATGCCTATTATTTCTTCAACAGCGACAACACTTGCAGCATTTTTCCCTTTATTGTTCTGGCCTGGTACAACAGGTCAATTTATGAGTTACTTACCGCTAACTTTAATAGTAACGTTAACTTCTTCCGTATTTATGGCATTAATTTTTATACCGACATTAGGTAGTAAATTTGGAAGATCATATACTCATGAAACAGCAAAAGAAAATTTAAAAGCACTAAGGAAAGGTGACTATACAAAAATATCTGGATTAGAAAGACTATATTTTCCTGTCCTAAAATATTCTGTAAATAATCCCAAAACAACCATATTTTCAATTATATTATTAAGTATATTTATAGTTGTAAGTTATGTTGGTAACAATGCAGGTTCTCTATTTTTTCCAGAAGGAAATTCCGATAATATGAATGTTTATATTAAGGATAGAGGTGATTATTCTATTTTTGAAAAAGATCAATTAGTTAGAAAAGTTGAAAAAGAAATCATTGAAGAATTTTCTAATGTCACTAAAACTTTTTATACACGTACTGTTAATAGTGGTGATACTATTGGAAGAATTTCATTAACATTTAAAGATTGGCAAGAAAGACCATCATCTTCTATTATTGCAAACAATGTTAGAGAACACTTTATGAATACTTATGGATATACAGTTGAAGTTAGAGAAAGTAGGGGCGGACCAACTTCTGGTAAAGAGTTACAATTAGAACTATCTTCAAACAACAAAGATAATCTATATAACTCTGTTGAAGAATTAACTAAAAAATTCAAAGAGCTAGGGTATATTACTGATATTGAAAATGATTTACCTTTATCAGGTATGCAATGGGAATTCGATATTGATAGACAATTAGCTTCACAATATGGAACCTCATTATCTGCTATTGGCTCTAAAATTCAATTTGTAACAAATGGATTAAAAATAACAGAATATAACCCTGATGATCTTGATGAAGAAATTGACGTTCGTATACGTTTTCCTAATGATCAAAGAACTATTGAAACTATCAATAACTTAATGATTGAAACAAATAAAGGGCAAGTACCTATATCAACTTTTGTTGAAAGAAAATTTACACCAAAAGTTACTTCAATTACACGAATTGATGGTAAAGAAACCATTACATTAGCAGGAAACATAAAAGAAGGTTATCTTTTAAATAATAAATTACCTGAAATAGAGTCTATATTAAAAGATGTACTTAATAAAAATCCTAATGTAAGTTTTAAATTTGCAGGTGATCAAGAAGAACAAAATAATACAATGCAATTTTTAATGAGCGCATTTGGAATTGCTATTTTTATTATGTTTATGATATTAGTGGCTCAATTTAATAGTTATTACCAAACATTTATTGTTTTATCAGCTATTGTTTTTTCTACAATGGGTGTTTTAGGATTACTTTATATTATGAATGAACCATTTGGTATTGTTATGGGGGGAATTGGTGTAATATCATTAGCGGGTATTGTTATCAATAACAATATTGTTTTAATTGATACCTATAATGAAAAATACAATGAATATAACGATTATTATAAAGCAGTTATTGAAACAGGAATAGAAAGATTTAGACCAGTTTTATTAACAACAATAACTACAATACTTGGATTAGTTCCTATGGCTTTCAAGTTAAACATTAATGTTTTTAATGGAACTATATTATATGACTCTCCATCATCTCAATTTTGGTATCAATTAGCCTATAGTATTATAGGAGGAATGGGTTTTGCATTCTTTATTACATTAATTATTACACCAGCCTTATTGATTGTTTTTAAACACCATAAAGAAAATAAAAATCAACATTAATTTGTTGATTTTATTTTATAATAGTATAGGATATAAAAAAATAAAATTTATGAAAAAAATAATAATTATAGGGCTTAGTTTGTTCTCAATTAACACCTTTGCACAAGATTATGTGTATAAAGGAATAAATGATGTTGAAGCAAAAATAGTTACTAATCAAGAAGAAAATGGTTCAAATGAAACAACAGTCGCTGCTGAATGTTATGATCCAGCAAATATAGGAAAAATAATTCAAGCACAAGGTTGTGAAGGATTATTGATCGTTGATAATAATAGTTTAAGGCAGATGGTTTTAAATGATGAAAATTATAGTGACACCAATATATTTACAGGGCAAGTAACTGATATGAGTTTTTTATTTTGCAATTATAATGATATAACGGTTAATAAATATTCTACATGCACAAAAAAAGAACCGATTTTTTCTATATCTAATTGGAATACTGAAAATGTCAAAGATATGAAGTATTTGTTTATGCATGTTTCTACTTTTAATCAATCATTAAATAATTGGAACGTAAGTAATGTAAGTGATATGACAGGAATGTTTTATAATGTAAGTGATTTTAACCAACCATTAAATAAATGGGATGTAAGTAATGTAAAGTCATTAGAATCTATGTTTAGTCTTGCTACCAGTTTTAATCAGTCATTAAATAGTTGGAATGTAGGCAATGTTACTAATATGCAATATATGTTTTTTGAGGCAAAAAGTTTTAATCAGCCTTTAAATAATTGGAACGTTATTAATACTGAAAACATGTACGGAATTTTTTATAACTCTATTAATTTTAATCAACCATTAAATAGTTGGAATGTAGGCAATGTTACTAATATGCAATATATGTTTTACAATGCAACTATCTTTAATCAAGATTTGAGTAATTGGTGTGTAAATAATATATCTACTAAACCAAGTGTTTTTGATACAAATTCAGGTTTTGAAAATCAAACATCATTACAACCACAGTGGGGAACTTGTCCTTAAATAAAAATTTAATTTTATATTCTAAATATTTTTAATTTTTATTTAACCAATCTTTAAACATTATATATATTTAAACACCTGCAAAACATTTTATCAAATGATTTTCCAACAGAAAATCCAACATTCTCAAAATTTTTTTTGTAGGATTATAATCTTTTATAAAAGATCATTCTATTTTGAAACTTTCATTTAATTCTTCTATTGAAAACACTTCTTTAAATTTATCATTATCGTCTACAATTAAATAATAAATTTTTATATCGCCACTGATTCCTATCATCAAAACTATCTTATTAAAACCTTCTGGTATTTTAGGGGATTTCAAATTTTTCTTTAATTTACTATTATTTAATATATAATTTAACTCATATTATTAAGGTGAAACTCTTTTCTTAGGTTTTTTTTTACTTTTATATGCAGGGTGATTTTCACCGTGCTCTTGAAGTTCTTTTAATACCTCAATTTTTTCTGGTTCATCTTTGAAAAGATCATTTAATTCTTCTATTTCTTTAAAATAAGTTTCAAATGTTTGTTCTGCTCTTGAACTAGGAGAGTTTAATTTATCTATCACATACTTATTCCAGCGAATTTTTTCTTCACGAGTCATTGCTTCTGGAAAAGATCTACCTTTAAAACGATAAAACAATTCATTATATTTTTCTGCTTCAAAAGTAAAAGTTACTGTTTCATCAAAAACCATTTCGTCTGATTCAATATAGTTTCTTAAAATACTTTGTTTACTTTTATCATTATTAGAAGGAAATCCATCATATATTCTATAATCAGGATCTGTTTCCTGTGGAAATTCTGTTTTAAATATTTCACCAAGTTTTTCATTAATATTTATTTGATTGAGTATATCATTGAGTTTATTTTTATTATTAACTATTAAATCTTTATTTTCTTTAAACCCTAAATCTTCTGCTCTATGAGATATATCGCTTAATGCAGTGAATAAAGGTAGTTTGTTTAAGACAATATTTTTAATACCTGCACGTTCTAACTCCATTTCTTCCAATTCGTCATTGGATGAAAAAAGTTGTTCTTTTATATTCTCAGAATTTTTTAATAATACATTAGGATCTTTTAATAAATCAAAAACATAATGTTTATTCGGATTTGAAGGATCTTGACCTAAATATTGTACAACCCCACAGCTATTATTAACTTTTCCATAAAATGAAGAAACATGAAGCATTGGTTTATCTTTTAATTCATTTAATACCTGACTTGCATTACGTTTATTATTGAGATATTCAACTTTACTAAATAATTCTGGATCTTTGTCTTTAATAATTTTTAAAACACCTATTAAAGCCTTAACATCAGACAGTGCATCGTGAGCATTTTCATGAACAATACCATTTGCGGCACTTAACTCTTCTAACTTAAACGATGGTAAAGGATTTCCTTGGTTATCAAAAAGTAGTTCACCATTTTCGTCTTTTGACTGTGGAAAATTTAATATTTCAGGATTAATTAAATATGCAAACATGACAAAATTAATACCATCTAATCGACTACAACCATTTTTCCATTCCCTTTCAAATGCATCAAAATAATTTCTATAAAGTAAATTTCTTGTCCATTCATCATCAAAATTAACATTATTGTAACCAACTGAGGTTGTATTTGGTTTTGACATTTCATCGTTGATTTTTTTAATAAATTCATATTCGGTAAATACAACAGAAGAATCTTGTTGCTTTATACGTTGTGGAGTTAAGTTTGTAACTAAACAAGCCATAGGTGAAGGAAGATTATCAGCACTCATTTTACAATATATATTCATTTCTGAATCAGGGATAATATTTAAGTTTTCATCTGTTCTGATACCAGCAAATTGTGAAGCTTGACATGATTTTGGATCAACACCAAATGTTTCATAATCATGAAAGTAGTATGTTTTTTGGCTTGGTTGCTTATTATAATATCCCATTTTTTTTTACCTTTTTATTGTATTCATTTAAGTATTTTTTTACGTTCTTGTTATATTGTATCATACATTTTTTATTAAATCCATTCCAATCCTTTTTCTCTATAAGAGGTTCACCAATTTTTTCTTCAATTAGCTTGTCAAGAAGTAGTAATGATAAATATGCGTCATTAAAAGCATTGTGTATCGCAATACCATTTATTAAATTATCATCTTCAAATCCTTTATAGTAATTTTTTATTCCATTAATAAAATTACTAAAATTTTTCTTATTTTTTAATTGAAGTAAATCTTTACCCCAATTATCATCTTTTCTTAAAATAGCATCTTTTAAACCTATTACTTCTTTTTCTTCATTATAAAAACATTTTTGAGTATCAAATAACCTGCCATTATTAATTTTATATAAATTATAACTACTCATTCTATCTTTATCATTTTTTACTGCATGACCTACTATTAATTCTTGATCATCTAAAATATTTTTTATTTTGTCTTTTAAAACATTTAAATCAGAAACATAAGTAACATTTGTTAAGCTTAATAAATTTCTATTTTTATAAGGTGAGTTTTCAGGATTAGATTTATTCCTTTTTTTTGAAAAATGGTATGGAGTAAACTCTTTATCTACTAAATTATAAATAAGAATTCCCAATTCTGTTATTTCTTCATCATTATATTCACAATCAATAGCTGCAATGCTTTTAATATCTTTTAATTTTTCAATTAAATTTTCTAAATATTTTTTTTCTTGTTCTTCTTCATTTTTTTGTATTATAATATTTTTATGTCTTATTGATTTCATTTTATTGAAAAAATCTTTGTATGAATCGGCTGACTTAATATTTATTTTATTATTGTTTTTTTTAATAACTTTAAATTCAGGTAACTTTTCATATATTTCTTCTACTTCACTTTTTAACAAATACAAATTTTTATTAATTATGATGAAATTTTTATCGCCATAATCAAAAAAATGATCTAAAGGAAACTTTGTATTTTTTTTCCTTAAAACAGATTGCATATTTGTATAAGAGTAAAGTTCTAACATAATTTATTTTTTTAGTTCTGATTCTAACCCTTTTATAGCTTTGTAATAATCTTTTTTTTCTATATTCATTATATCACATATATATTCAAATTTTTCAGGGTTATTTTTTATACTTAATATTTTTCTAAATGTTTTAAAAAAATTTTTTGATTTTATATTAATTATTTTATAAAAAGATTTATTTTTTAATATTGAATATATTAAATAAACATAAAAATCATTATACTTTTTATTTTTTTTTACCTCTTCTTTAACTTTTAAAAACTTTTTATAATCTAAAATATAACACTGAAAAGATAATCCATTATTATTTATTTCAAGCCATTTATTATTAATTTTTTTCATTAAAACTATATTTGATTTGTCTAAAAATAAAGAATCAACTATATCTTCTGGATTTTTAAAATTTTCTTCTAAATTAAATATTTCTGCATCTTTTATATCTTTTTTCCAATAGTTATTTTCGTCAAAGCTATTTAGATAAGTATTATCTTCTTTGCAATAAACAATGTATTCATTTACAAAAATCATATTTTTTCCCTTTTATTATTATTGTTAATTATATATTTTTTTTTATTTTTTTTCAACAATAATAATTTTTTTTATAATACTTGATTTTTTCATAATAATATGTATAATAAGCACGATAAAAGTCTGATACAGATTTTATCATTGATCAAACTTGCTTTAATAAAAAAAGGAGAATATATATGAGTAAAATTATTGGTATTGATTTAGGTACAACTAACTCTTGTGTAGCGGTACGACTTAATAATGAGGTTAAAATTATTGAAAACGAAGAAGGCAAGCGTACAACTCCTTCTATTGTTAGCTATAATGAAGAAGAAACTGTAGTTGGTGTTGCCGCACAACGTCAACGAGTAACAAATCCAGAAAACACAATTTATGCAGTAAAACGTTTAATTGGACGTAAATTTAGTGATAAAATTGTTCAAGAAGATGTAGAACGTATGCCATATCAAATTGTAGAACATAGTAATGGTGATGCTTGGGTTTCTGTTAATGGACAACCACTTTCCCCACAACAAGTATCCGCAGAAATCTTAAAGAAAATGAAAAAAACCGCAGAAAAATATCTTGGTGAAGAAGTTACCGAAGCTGTAATCACCGTTCCAGCCTACTTTAATGACTCACAACGTCAAGCAACAAAAGATGCAGGTAAAATTGCAGGATTAGAAGTGAAACGTATTATTAATGAGCCAACAGCAGCAGCACTCGCATATGGTATGGATAACCAAAAAGGTGATCGTGTTATGGCGGTTTATGATTTAGGTGGTGGTACGTTTGATATTTCTATCATTGAAATGAATGATATTGATGGTGAAAAATCGTTTGAAGTATTGTCAACTAATGGTGATACCTATCTTGGTGGTGAAGATTTCGATAATGCTTTATTTACTTATATCACCGATCAATTTAAACAAGATAAAGGTGTTGATCTAACTAAAGATTCAATTGCAACACAGCGTATTAAACAAGCGGCAGAAGAAGCAAAAGTTGAATTATCTACAGCAGAACAAACAAGCATTAATATTCCTTATGTTTCTGCAAACGAAAAAGGACCAGTTCACTTAGATATGAAGATAACTCGTGCAAAACTTGAAGCTCTAGTTTCTGATTTAGTAAAACGTACTTTTGAAGCAGTAAAAGGAGCGTTAAGCGATGCAGATGTTTTAATTAATGATGTTGATGATATTTTACTTGTTGGTGGTCAAACACGTATGCCTTTAGTTCAGCGTGAAGTTGAAAACTTTTTTGGTAAAGCACCACGCACTAATGTAAATCCTGATGAAGCAGTTGCTAGTGGAGCAGCAATTCAAGGTGGTGTACTATCAGGTGACGTAAATGACGTTCTACTTCTTGACGTTACACCTTTATCTCTTGGTCTTGAAACAGCAGGTGGTGTTATGACTAAGATTGTTGAAAAGAACACAACAATTCCTACTCAAGGAAGTCAAGTATTTTCAACAGCAGAAGATAATCAAAATGCTGTAACAATTCATGTTCTTCAAGGCGAAAGATCACAAGCTTCTCAGAATAAATCTCTTGGACAATTCAATCTTGAAGGAATTCGTCCTGCAAGACGAGGGGAGCCACAAATTGAAGTTTCATTTGATATTAATGCCGATGGTATTTTAACAGTATCAGCAAAAGACAAAGATACTGGTAAAGAACAAAAAATTACCATTAAGTCTTCAAGTGGTCTTACTGAGGAAGAAATTGAACGTATGGTTCAAGATGCAGAAGCTAATTCTGAAAAAGACAAAGAGTTTGAGGAATTTGTTAAACTTTCAAATGAAGCCGATCATGTAATTTCTTATGCTGAAAAAGAAATTTCAGAACCTTCACAAGAACTAAAAGATGCGATTGAAACTCTTAGTAAAGCTAAGGAAGATAAAGATGCATCTCTTATGAAAGAAAACATTGAAAAAGTACAACGATTGATTCAAGAAAGCCTACAAAAGGCTCAACAACAAGAAGCCTCTAACGAGACCTCTCAAGCTGATAATCAACAGCAAGATGAAGATATTGTTGACGCTGAATATGAAGAAGTAAAAGACGAAGATAATAAATAATACTTTTGTTTATTATTTTTACTTAAAAAGACCATAATAATATGGTCTTTTTTTATTTACGTTATATTAATTTTATTATGATAGAAAAAATAAATTTTAAAATAAATTTAATACATCTTATCGATCATCTATCTGGAAGTTATTCACTTTTTGAAAAAAAAGGAGCGTATTATTTTAATAAATATATTCATAAAAATAACAATATTAGAAAAATAATTAAAAATGAAGAAATTATTATTAATATTGAAGATCCAATCGCTGTGCATTCTCGGTAATTCATTGCCGAGTTAACAGCGCAATAATTATAATAACAAAATTTTATCTTTTTACTTGATTAAGTCTTTATTTTACGCTATTATATCAATAACTAAGAGGAAGTTTAACATTGATTTTAGGTAAATGCATTAATATTTCAAAACAATTAGATGAATCCGTAGCTATCCTTTTTGCTAAATGGATTGGTAGTTCGAAAAAGAAAAAAGTTGCAATAAGAAAAAAACAACATAGTGAGACGAATGAAACAACGCTCACTCAAAAAAAGGATAGAGTATAGGTACGAGGTTATAAAATTTATTTTATAGCTGTTTGACTATCGACCCATCTTAGCAATAAGATTAACTCTATAAGAAGTAAGTCGAAAATTAATTGATAATTATCGACTGATGCTCTGTAATAGAAAAGTTACCGTGTTTTTAAGAAGCTCGGTAATTTATTACCGAGAGTTTCACATTATTGACAAATAAAAAAGAAACAATTAATATTAAAGACCAAATATTATACTTTTATGACTTATTTAGAAATTTTCATATAAAAGATAATATGTATTATATTTTTTCTTTTGATATAGAAAATAAAACTTACAGTCTGAAAAATTTAAATAAAAATTTTTAAGAAAAAAACTAAATTGGAATTATTATGAAACTATTTTTAAGAAACGATCTTGGAATGAGAAAAGGTAAAATAGCTTCTCAAGCAGGTCATATATTTATGCTTTTATTAAAAGATTTTTACTTTTTACCATCAGAAAATAAAATTGATATTAAGGGTAATTATTTTAAATTACTTATGAAAAACTTTAATCCTTATAATTTTAACGAAGATGATATTTTGAAACATAAAATTTTTAAAGTTAATAGTGAGGAAGAATGTTTAAATAGCATTAATTTAATGGATATAAAAGCAAAAAGATTTATAGAAGATTCTGGTAAAACAGAGTTTAATGGTCATAAAACAATTACTTTTTCAGGTTTTCTTGATAATGAAGAAATCTCTGGATTAACTATTTTAAATAATAGTTATTTTTTTAATAGCCTTAATGAAAACTATGATGTTAAACAAGTTTTAGTTGTTAATAAAGATAAAAAACAAAATAAAATTGAATTAGCACCTTATGCAGCATATGCTTTTTATTCAAGTTTATTAAATAAAGAACAAGATGGAATTCAAGTTTTTGAAGATAGAATTTTTATTAATCTTGAAGCTAATAATTTTATAAAAAATTATCTTTATGGTAAGTTTCCTAAAATAACACTTAAAGCTAGTTCAGAAGAAATTAAGAAATTAAAAGAAAAATTAAGAAGTGACAACATAAAAACTTTTAATGAATTAAATTTTGATAATCATCAATCTATTTGTTTTTCACCAAATGAAAAAAGTTTCTTTGATCAATATACTGGGCATTTTAAATTATATTAAAAAGGTTAAAATATGAAAAAAACTATACTTATTATTTTTTTAGGATTTTTTATTTCCCTATCTTCTCAAGCAGAAGATAATTTATGGAATATTTTAAATCATAAAGAAACTGGACAAACATATATTTATTTACAGTCAGAAGAAAGTGCTACAAATAATATATTAATACATTGTAGCCTTATTGAAGGATATAAGGAACAATCCAACCTTCCGATTATTGTAGGATTTAAAGATCCAGCTAAAATTGCTTATATAAAAGGATACTTTAAAGAATCTGGAAATGATATTAAAATTGAATCAATACCAATAACAAATAATTCAGAAGATAAAGAATATTTTAGAGATCATACATTAATAACAAATCACTTTTATTTAGCAGAATTTAAAAGTTTAAAAGTTTTCTATACTACAAAGAATAATGAACTTCCAGATTCACTTACATTTAAAATAAATAGAGACGACTTTATAAAGTCAACATATCGTTGTTTACAAACAGCTTTTTTCTCTGATTTATCGAATAAACAAAAAAACAAAGATTAAATTTTTACTTTTGTTTTTCTAATATTTTTTTTATTTTCTAATTCTTCGATAGAATTATATTTATTCCAACCGTTTTTAGTTTTTATTTCAAAATTATTTAATTTTATTAAGTTATCATTAAATATAGCTATATCATCACCGACACCATAATTATCTACAACAACACAACCATCAAATCCTAAGTTATGAAGTCTTTGAAAATACTCTTCTCGGTCTTCTGATATATTATATTCAATTCCTTCTATACAAATCATTTTATTATCTTTGATAGGTAAAATTAAAAGATTAGTATTTTCTTCAACAGATAAATTTAATATAACAGATTTCTCTTTATCTTGTGAAAAATTCAAGGCAACATCTCTTTCATTAGAAATATAAACACAATCATAATCAGAATTATTTATACTTATATCTTCTATATCATTATTTTCTTCTATTTTTATACCTCTATAAAAAGTATTTTCAGGATTTATTTTATAATTTTTCTTCTTTTTTAAAATATTTTGATAAGTACCATAATTTTCTTCAATAGATAAATTTATCAGCTTAAAATAAAAATCAGAATCACAATACAAATCACGTTCCTCTAAACTACTTATTATATCCTCATTTGATAGTTCTGGATATTTTCCTTTAAATTTTAATACTGCATTATTAATTTCTTCATATAGGTAATCTATATCGGAATTTAAAAACATTAATTCTTCAAGCTGATAATTATCTTCTAATTTTAATATATTATATCTATCATAAAAATTATCAGTATGTAATTCTTTAAAAAGTTCTTGAATTTTCGCATTAATAGATATTTCTTTTTCAGCATATTCATATGTTGTCATTTCATTTTCTATTATTTCGTTTAAAAGATCATAAACCATAACACTATTATCAATATCACAAATATCTATTTTTTTTATATCATCTTCGTATTCTTCATATAAATCATTAATTTCTTCTTCTATTTCTATTGCAAAAATTGGAATGTATTCAAATAATTCTTCAAAGTCATTAACTTCATCAATTATTTTCTCTTCTTCTAATTTTTCATCGATTTTATTTTGTATTTTTTCCAATTCATTGTTAATACTATCAATAATTTCGTCTGGATGTTTTCCTATAAAGTTATATTTGATACCAGAACCAACAATAAGACCTTCAACTCTTTCATATTCTAATTGGATACTCTCAAAAGCAGCCTCTATATCAGTAATGCATTCATCTTCAAAAGCACCAGCTAAATAAACTTTATGACCTTTTAATTGCTTTTGCCAATCCTCAATAATAACTATATCTTCTTCTGTATGATCAAATCGTTTTCCATAAGTCCAAGTATTATTTAATTTTTCTATTGGATAACTATTTAAAATAAATTCATCATCAAGTTCTCTTCTCCATCCGTAACCATATTCATGGACTTCTATTAATATATTTTTTTCATTACATAATTCTATAAGTGGATAATGACAATCTTCTAACTCATGGCTTTCAAATAAAGGCAAAATAATTTTATCTATATTTTTATTTTCTATAAAATCTATTAATTTATATAATTCATCCTGATAGCTAGTATTATACCTTAAAAATCCAGACTCCCAGTAGTCGCTAAAGTGATGTGCAATTAATATGTTCATTTTTTATTGTTTTTTTTTATTATAACATTTTTTTTAATTATGATATTGCTAAATTTGTTTTTTATTTTTATGGCAATAATATATTAAATCTTTATCTTTTTTTTATTTTTAGGCTTACTTTTTAAATGCATTTTTTTTCTATTTTTGTTAGCTTCAATTGCTTTTTGCTCTAAACGTTCATGTATTATGCAAAAATTTTCATCGTAAGGATCTTTATTTTTTCTATATATTGACTCAACCTTTGATAGTAATTCTAAATTATTCAATGTTTTTTTTGGTAATAAAAAAGTTGTCATTTTATCTTTATGTTTTTTTTTCTTTAATTTATGTTTTAATTCAGAATTTATTAAATCTAAATCATAATCATAAACTCTTATATTTTCATTTACAAATAAATTAAACCCAACTTCAGTCATAAAATTTTCTAACTTTTTATTATCACCATAAACATGAAAAAGTTTAACATCATCATTTGAATCAAAAACGCCACCTAAATATACATAACCAAGCATTCCTTTTTCTGAAAAATATTCTTCCTTTCCATAAAAGTCTATATTTAATAATCTTTTATTATATAAAACAGCAAAATTATCTTCAATTTTCAGTAACAACTCTTTATTGTTTTTAAAATCATAATTCTTTTCTTTATATTTTTCTTTTCTTAATTGTTTTTCTTTTTGGTATGTATTTATTTCTATATTATAATGTTTAAAAAGTTCTTGCTTTTTTTCAATATTTACTTTCCCAACCTCAGCAGAAGTTAATATTTCTTTTATTCTTTTTAAAGATAATTTTTTTTCTAAATAATCACGTCTATATTTACCTTCACGTAAATATTTTGACACCTTCTCTTGATAACAACGATTAAATGCTATCTGACCATTAGGTGTTTGACCACCAGAGTATCTAAATGGATAAATATTTCGGTGATAATTTAACAACTCTTGCCCAATACCTAATCCTTGATATTCTTCTGCAACACTAACTAATAAACAGCCCCATTCATTTTGTGTTTTTGCAACTACTTTTTTATCATTTAAATCAATTACCGCATGTTCATACTCATATCTTGGAAATATCTTATCTTTTTTTTCTTCATCTGATAAAGTTTCTGCAAGACCTGTTTTTTTATTGTAAAGTATATTTCCTTCTGAATCCTTTTTAGTATAAGTAAACTGCCAACGATCTATTTTTTTTTCTCTTATTTGAAAATTTATATTTGCTCTCACAAAATGTTTTTTTATTTCAGGATAATTATGTATTTTTTCAGAATTATATTCAGGGGATAAAATAGAAAAATTATAAGCAGAACTATCGTGAGTTACTTTTTCAGGATTTACTATTTGAAAATTTTCACTATATGTTAAATGCTCGGCTTTTTTCATTTTAAGTATTTTTTATTTATTATAACATAAATACTAATTCTTAAAATTTTATTTTTTACTTTTATTAATTAACTTAATACATTATTTAATTTTTTTATCATAAGCCTTAAAAATTAACTATTTTTTTCTCAATAATATTATTATTTAATAAACTCTTCTCTATATTTTTTATATTTTCTATTTGTTCAAAGTATTTTTTCTCTTGTTCTACAAATTTATATAAATCACTAACTTCTTCTTTATCCAAATTTAATTCTGATATATACAAATTAATTTTCTTCACCAAGTTTTCAAAATCTATTTTCTTATTTTTGTATTCTTCCAACAAAGAAGGTTTTAAATGAAAATCATAAAAATATTTACTATTTATATTATTTTCTTCATTTTTACATATTTTAATTATTTCCCTACTCTCAATTATAATTTCTAAACTGGTTGATTCACTTAACATATTATTAAAACATTCAGCCAGATTACCGCTTTTTATAAAATTTTCTATTTCTTTTTTAGTTAGTTTTTTATTTTTTGACATCATTTTTTTATAAAAAATATTACTATTAAATACATTTAAAATATTACTTGAAAATATCATTAAAAACCATATTATTGACATAGTTAATAATAAAAAATCAGATAATGTATTTTCTTCAAAAAGTACTATTTTTAAAATACCCATTACAGCAAAAAAAACAGTACCAATAGAAAAATAAAAAAATTGTAATATTTTCTTTTCAAACAAATTAGGATCATTATTTATACTACTATTTTTAGTTAAAAATTTTAAAAACAAAAAATTACTAATTATATTTTTTAATTTCTTAGAAAAATACACATATTTTTTATTTTCTATTTTTTTTAATTCTTCTTTATATATTTTAAATCTTTTTTTTATTATATTAAATCTTTTTTCGATCATTTTTATCTCACCTTAGAAATTGATTTTATTTTTATTAATTTCACTTATTTCATTTTTTGTTTTACTTAAAGTATTAATAGTTTTTATCTCTGAAAATTCGTTAATTTTCTTTTTTAAACTCTTTTCTTTTTCTAATTTTTCCAAGTAAAGTTTTAATGTTTTTTTTATATCTTCAAGTATTTCTATTTTTTCTATATTTAGTTTTTCTATATATTCATTTAATTTTAGTGTTAACTCGTAAAAACTAATTAACTTTTTTTCGTAACATTTAAATAATTTTTTTGTCAAAGAAATAAAGAACCTTTCATTATCTTTTTTTTCAATATTGTTTATTCCATAATATAATATTTCACTTTCACTTTCTAAAAATTTATTATTTTTTTTACTATATAATAAATATTCTAAGATATTAATATTTGAATAATCATTTTCTAACGCTTTTTTTGCTTTCAAAATAGATTTTTTATTTTCCATTTTTATTTTTTTATGTACTGATGTTTCAGATATAAAACTTAAAGAAAAAGAAAAAATAAAAAGATATATAATATAAAAACTAAACATATAAATTAATCCAAAACCAAATTCTTTACCTTTTAGAAGCATAAAACATGACATAAAAAATTTAACTAATAAAGAAAATGTCATTAATAATAAAATATTATTAATAATACCACCGTTTTTTTTATATATTGTTTTTACATCTAAATTTTTAGAACGAAACAAACTAAAACCAAAACTAGACAAAAAATTATAAAATTTAAACTTTTTTGAATTTACTATTTTTTGTTTTTTTGAATCAAATTCTTCCAAACTTTTTCTCAAATTTTCTACTTCATCTAAAATCATTATGTTTTCCTTAAAATAAGTTTTTTTATTTAAAAAATAACCTTTTTATTATTTAAATTTAACAAATTACTACTCATACTTTCTAAACTTTTTATTTTTTTATCTTCACTTATTTCTTTTTTTAATTTAATAAATTCTAAATATTGATTTTTTAAATTTTTATATTTTTCTTTTATCATAAAAATCACCTTAAATACTTATTCAAAAATTATAAAAAAAATATATATAAAAGTCAAACTTATGTTATAATAAAAGAAAAATTATAATGAAATTTATTGCTATATCGAATATTACAGAACAAGGTTTAGAAAAAATTTTTGATCTCGATCTTAATGGACTTCCAGCACCAAGCATACAAGTAAAGCCATTTCCTTATAACACTAAAACATTTCATAAAGTTCAAGATAATGATACTTTATTTGATTTTGGTGATATTTCTTTTGTTTTTAGTCAACAAAATATTTTTGGATATCACAGTACAATTCCTAAGAAAGATGCAACACATGAAATATTTACAGGTGATGCATATACATTACGATTTCCTGATCTAAAATATACTTTAAATAACAAAGTTATGAATGAATTAATAACTGATTTAGAAAGTATTTTTGATAACAATAAAAACATTCCAGTATTGACAGATGATTACTCTCTTAAATTACAACAAATAAAAGATAAAAGTTATTTAGTTCATGAATTAGAAAAAAGTTATACTTTTAAGTTAGCCTTTTTAAGAGACTATGAATATTTAGAAAAATTTAAAGGAGTTTATGAGAATTTAGAATTAAGTAATATTGTAGAAGAAGATGAAGAACTTCAAAAAATATTAAAAGTAATATCAGCAGATAAAATAAAACATAAGCATGATAAATATATTCAATATATTCAAAATAAAATAAAAAATAGCAATGAAGACGATAAGATATTTTGGGAACTTTTTATAGAAAACAAAAAAATTAAACCAGAATTATTACTAGATTTTTTTAAAAAAGATATTAATATTTTAAAAAATAAACATACGAAAAAAATTGATATTTATAAAACAAAAGAAAAACTCAATTTACTTGTTAAACAAGTTGAAAGAAAAAATAATGTAAATTTTTCAAACTATATTAGAGCTACTTTATATCCCGTTTTGATTAATCCAAAAATTAAAGACAATAATAAACCTGTTGAGATGGACAATATAATTTCTTTTATGAAAAGAAATAGAGGACAAGGCGTTGAACAAAATAATTTTATTTCTATTAATAGAGCAACAGCAGCAAACCAAGAAAAAATAAGAAGTCTTAGTGACTTAAAGAAATTTTCTAACCTTATTACAAACTCTGAACAAAAAACAATAGCAGATGAAAAAAGAAAAAAACTTTTCTTTGAATTATCTGATGAAATTGGTCTTTATAATAATGAAGATCAATTTGTTGAAGCATTAGCACTTTTAGGTAAAAAACCTGATATTAAAAAGATAAAAGATGTTTTTAATAAAAAAGGTATTAGCATTAATGATGATCAATTAGAAAAAGTAAAAGAATTTGCAATATTAAATAATAATCATAAACATTTATATTTTGAAGCAAAACCAAACAAACCTTTTTATTTTAGACATGATTTAGGATTAAAAGATGAAAGATTAACTCATGTCATAGTACCTAACACGATAAATCCAGAATTAAAAAGTAAACTACAACGAACTGACCTTAATGTTGTAACCTATAATCCTAAAGATAAGAATTCAAGACTAAGAGCACTTTATCGTTGCAGAGAACTTTTTATAGATAGTAATAAAAAACCTAATCAAAAATTAAAGTAAATTTTATAGTTATCTTCTATTTTTAATTTAAATATTATTTTCTTTAACATATTCTAAAAATGGTCGAATTTGAATATCATATTGTTCTTTTGCAGTTTTATTTTGATTGTTTATATTTTTATTAAAACCAGGTATAAACTCTAATCTATTTATTAATTTTTTATTATCCGAACGTAATGCATTTTCATATATATAATCTAAATCAGATAAAATCTTTATACTGTTTTCATTACCTTCTAAAGCACTGAAAAATAAATTTTTAGGTAATGCTTCCATTAAAGAAAAAAATATTTTTGACCATATTTCAAGTTTATCATATTTTTTTTTATAAATATCCATTATTTTATTTATTTCTTCTTTTTTTCTTTTTCCATAATATTTAGGTTTTCCTAATAATTGTTTTTTTAAAAAAGAATTCATTAAATTATAGTTACAGTCTTTAGCATGATAAATAATAATATTTTTATCTTTATTATTATTTATTTTATCTCTTAAATCATCTAATGTTATTTCAATTTTATTCTCAGGATCTTTTTCTGTAAATGGCTTAATCATTATTTGCATAGATAAATAAGCATAATTTTCATAAAAACTACGATTTTTATCAAAAGAAGAATTAGGCTCTAATACCTTTTCAATTAATGGATTAGCGTATATTGCTTTATATTTTTCTCTTATATCTTTTATAGCTATTTTTTTTCTTTTTATATATTTTATTAAATTTTCACCTGATATAAAATATCTTAAATATTCTTGATAATTTATATTTTTACCTTCAATATTTAAAACCATTTTTCTGATATCTTTAAATAAAAGAAAAGCTCTACGAACCCACATAGAATTTTCAAGTTTTAATAATCTTAAAAATAAGTCTTTAATCTCCTGATTATTTAATTTTATATAATAATCATTTAAATCAATTTCAAAATCTTTGTATTTATTATTATTTATATAAATTAATTTCTCATATTTTATTTTCAAGAATAAACTGTTTAATTTATTTATATCATTTTGAGTTAAATATAATTTATCCTTTAAATAATTTTTATAATTTTCTTTAAATTCATTTAATTCTTTAAAAGACATCGAAGAAAAACTTAATAAAGAAATATTTTTATTATCTATAATAAAGTTTTGTTTACCACTTACCTTTTTAGATAATTCATTAAAATGTCTCCAACCAAAATAACGAGATAACAAATTTAGTATTTCAGAATTTTTTAATTGAGGTGTTAAGTATTTTATTTTTTTTGCATCGTGTTTCAAGAACTTAATAAGTTCGTAGTTATAATATTTCATAGTTTTTCCTTTTTTTATTAATTTTTGTTGATTAAGTTTCCGAGAAAGTTAAAAAAATTAAATATTTAAAACTATAAATATTTTTTTTATAATATATTTAAATAAAATGCATTTGCTATTGCTTATCGTATATTAAAATATACCTCGGATGAAAAGGTAATGCGTGATCCTATTTTTAATATATCAATCTTTTTATTTTTTTCAATAACTTTTTTCTTGACAAAAACGTTATTTACGTTTATAATTAATATACTTTCAATCATATGGGGATGTTTTGGCTTCGACTGGATTTGGAATATATTTATTGCATGTAGTGGAAATAACACTTAAAAGTTAAAACCCAATAGTTGCAAACGACAACGAATACGCATTAGCAGCTTAATAACCTGACTGTGCAGACAATTTTAAGAGTTTCTTACGCTTTTATTATTTGTCTTCATTTAAAGTAAGATAGAAATTAATTGTTTTTCCAAATTAATTTCGAAATTTTAGGAAAATACTCTTTAAAAGGTTTGTTTGTTTTTCACTTTTAAAGAAAATTAAAAACAAAATAAACATGTAGTAATAAATATTACGAAAAATTTAGGACGCGAGTTCGAATCTCGCCATCTCCACCAATATAAAGCTTTCTTTTTAGGAAGCTTTTTTTTATTTAAGAAATAAAAAAGCCTGCAAAGGCAGGCTTGATTTATTCTAATATTTTTTCCATTTCTCCTATTGATACTTTGGTTATTCGTCCTGATAATATGTGATTTAAATTTTCTTCTGATACTATTTCTATTTCGCCAGCCTCGTATTTATCTCTGATTTCTAATGCCATATCTGCTTTTTTGCTTAATATTTCTATTTCTTTTTCATCATCTGTTATTAATTCGAATGAAGAATTGTATTTTTTCATTTTTTACCTCTTTTTATATAAAAAAAAAGCTCTTTTTTAAGAGCTTTTCTATAATACATATTTTATTTTAAATTGTCAAACTTTTTTATTGACAAGACTGTGGTAAATCATCATTATCTAGCTCAACATTAACATTTCTAGAGCAATTACCAGTACTTAAATTACAAGCACTTAATTGATAATTATCGTGCTCTTTATTAAAGGTAAAGTTAGAGTTATTAGTAACTTTTACTACTTCGTAATCACCACTACCAACCTGACCATAAAGAGTATACTCAAGATCTTCGTACTTGTCATTCATTACAGAACCATAAACTTTATAAGTACTGCAAAGATTAGGATTAAACTCTGACTGTAAAGAAATATAGTTACTGTTATCTTTTTGCTTGTGATCTGCTAAATAATGGGTCGCTTTTGGCTCGCCTAAAATTTCACCATCAAGTAAAATTCTAACAGAGTTTTCAAAGTTAACTGCACCACTACCACAGCCCCACATACCACAAACTGCTTCTTTACCATTAACTCCAGAGTCCAATGATGCCGCACCGTTAACAATTAAGTCTTTTACTTGATTTGGTGTTAAACTATCATCAGCAAGCTTTAATAATCCAGCTAATCCTGAAACGATAGGTGCAGAAAATGAGGTTCCACTAGTAGTACCGTAACCTAAGTCAAAATCATCAACATCATAAACTACTCCACTTGTACTATAAACAGCACTTCCAAGAGCCATTAAATCAACATATTTACCATAGTTAGAGAAAACAGAAAGTCCACCTTCACTAGAAATAGCACCCACTGAAATTACACCAGAACAACCAGCAGGCCCAGTAGTTAGACTGCTTGAAGCTTCATTACCAGCAGAACCTACAAGAACTGCACCCGCTTCATCAACATCTTTAATTGCATTAGCCCAAGCAGTTGTCCAATAACTATTTTCACGTCGATAACACATTGTTCTAAGACCACCAAAAGACATATTAATAACATCTGCGGGATATTGTGTTCTTTCGTAATCCAAACCATCATAACTTGTATTACCAATCGCATAAGGTGATTCAATGTTATCAATAGACCAGTAAACCGCCTTAATAATATCACTTGTACTACCACCACAAGCATCAACTACAAGTGCTGAAACAAGATTAAGGTTTTCATCTGGAATGATACCAGAGATACCAACACCATTATTTGATTTTGCACCAATAATACCTGAAGCCTGTAATCCGTGAACTGAATTTAAAGAAATACCCTCTTTCGTGTCATAACGAAACCACTGATCTGCTTCTTCTGCTGGTGGCTCGTCTGGACGCCAAGAAGTTGCATATTCTGATTCAGGATTTGAAGCAAAACCATTACAATTAAAAATAGGTGTTTTATATTGACCATCATCAGCAGTATAGTTTTTTCGAATCCAAACAACACCATCAGCAGAATCACGAGCAATATGATTCCTATATTTAAAGTCTACCGCTTCTGCATATTCAACATCTTCATGAACAACTTTACCACCATCAAGAACATGAACATTTACCTTGTTACCAGAACTGAAAATACCACGTTCTTTCATAATTCGTTTTGCTTCTTCAATCGAAGCACCACCATAGAAACCTTCTACTTGGCGAGAATGATATAGTTGCTCTGGATACAAAGGATCGTTATACAGCGAAGGATTTGTTACAGACATAGTTCCATTACCATCTTCCTGTTCATAAGAAGCAGGAAATACTTGCTTATCTTCCTGAACATAAGTGAAGTTACCTGTTCGTAACAAATTTGATGCAACATCATCAATATTTTCATTATTTCCAGATGTTACCATAACAACATAAATATCATTAAACATATCAACAACATGAAAATCATATCCGTAAGTTGACTTTAGTTCATTTTTAAAATTATTTGCAACTTCGAGTAATTTTTTGTTTTTTACATATTCTTGACCTTTGTATGAAAACGACTCACCCAATTCAAGTGCTTTTCTCATACGATCATTACTAATCAATGCAATGGCTAGTTCTTTATCTTCTACACCAACCATAAATCTATGAACTTCACCTTGTGCATTTTCAACAAAATCAGATGTAGTAACTTTATCCAAAAAAGCTTTTTCAGAGTATGTGTTAAATTCTGTAGCTGTAGATGTTGTGGCGAACAGCATTGAAAAAGCTATTAAGTTTGTTTTTAAAATTTTATTATTCATAATTTTTTCCTTTTTTTATTAGCAACTTTATGGCAATAATTATACCATATTTAAAGAGGTGGTAAATTACCACCCTATTTTTTTTTAAAGATAAGAGTTTAAGTCTGAATTATGACTTCCTCTTAGATATGTGTATTCAGGGTCAAACAAGAATTCACCAGTATTTTGATCAAATTCACCATATGCTTCATTACCAATAAAGAAGCTATACATACCAGTTCCTTGCACAGTATACCTTGTTAAATAAGGGTCAGTACCAATATTTGATTCAAGAAGACCATAACTTGTTCCATTAATATCATTGTAAGCCTGAATATGCTGATTAATAAGGTTAACTTTAAACATTGCTGATTCAAGCACATTACTTTGTCTTACACCCTCGTTTTTACCCACAAACACTTCATCTGTAATAAAACCAAATGTGTAATCAAGTGCATCTCTCGCTTCTTCAATTGTTGCCCAATTAACTACACCATAAAGAGGGAAATAAGTCGGTGTTTCTTTAAGATATAATGTATTTCTCAAAATTAATGTACTATCAACCAATGGTTTATTAAAGTTTTCCAACTCTCTTTCTAATTGACCTTTTTGAACCAATGAATCATAACCATTAACTTCAAAAACATTCACCCAAAAGTTTAATACATTATCAACCTCAAGTTCTGCATTAGAGAAACGTTTTACATTTTCGTACCAACCTAAATATTCTTCTACTAAGCTTGAATAATCATAACCTTCTGGTGTGAGAGTGAAATATGCACTACTTCTAAAATATGCACCATTACCATTATTGTATTCATTATTCCCTTCATAGAAAAAGCTACCATCACTTTTTTGGATTCGAAATAAAAAACCAAGATTTAAGGCTGAAACATTAAACAGAGCATCACCCTCTAACAATCCGTTTGGGTTTGTTATAGTTAGATCGAAACTACTCTCACCCTGCTCATAATCAATATTGATTTCAGCATTACGATAAGCATTATCATATTCCATAAAACCACCATCAATACCTTGTAAAACTACTTTTGCACCATCAAAGTTATAAACATTGCTTTCTTTTAATTTTAAATCATAGGTATAGGCTTTATTTAATTCAACAACCTGCCCTTTATCCAAAGGCTCTAATATAACCATAGATAATGCTGGCATTGCTAAATAAACATCATACTGCTTTGTTTGTGTATCACCAGAAGCATTTTCAATTGTCATCGACAACCGCACTAAATCTTCATTACCCAGTCCTGATAAATCAGCACTTAATGCCTGAAAATGATCATCGTGGATAACACTTGCTTCACCAACAGTTTGACCATCTGAAACATTACTTACACGAACTTTTACAGATTCCACTTCTCCAAAGCTGTCATCAACACTATAAGTAAATTTTAATGGCTTTCCATAAACACCTTGGAAGTGTGCAGTTACAGTTTCATCACCATCTTCAAGAGGGTTGTTGTTTGAATATTGGCGCTTTTTAAATTCTTTTGGTTCTTGTCCTTCACAATAACCAACTAAGCAGAATCCAGCATCAACACTTGAATCTGTAATTTCCACCACAATTTCTGTTTCTGCTGTACCAGAACTATTTGTTGCAGAGATATAAATAGATTCATTTTCGCCAGCTACCGCATTTTCATTAGCCGATACTGTTAATGTTTGTGAAGCGTAATTAACATTTAATCCATCAGAACCTGAAACTGATAGTTCAGAACCAGTACCACCATCTGTTAATTGAAAAGAAGTTTCTTCACCCGCACTAATAGAAACACTTGTTGTAGAGTTTGAAATATCACCACCCTCAAAAACGATTTCTGGAACAATAGCTTCTTCAAACGAAGCGATTACAGTACAATCTGAATAAACTTGATTTGTTCGGTATTGATTGTTTGATAAGCTACCACCACAAGAACCACTTACACTTGCAATTTGATAACCGCTATTTGAATTTAAAGTAAATGTGTAAGTGTCACCTGAATCAACAGAAACCACACTTGATGGGCTGATAGTACCACCTGTTCCATTTACAGAAGGTGTAATATCATATTGTGTGGTTGTACCGCCACCGTTACCGCCACCGTTACCGCCACCGTTACCGCCACCAGAAGATGAATCACCACCCCCACCGCCGCCACAAGCGTACAATAATGTTGGAAGAGTTAAAATCACAATATTTTTAAAAATTTTATTCATTTTATTTCCTTTTTTTAATATTAATTTTAGCATTGAAAATTATACTATATATAAGTGTTTAATGCAACTTCTTTTTAACATAACACAAAAATAACATTTTGTTAAGTAATTTTTTTTATACTCTAATTTTTTATTATATTATAATTTTTTATATAATACTATTGACAATATTTTTTCTTTATTTAAATTAAAAACATAAACTTTATTTTATAAAAAAACGAGGATAAAAAAATGAAAAATAATAAAGGTTTTACTCTAATTGAATTAATTGTTGTAATAGTAGTACTTGGTATCCTATCAGTAGTTGCTGTTCCACAATTTGTTGATTTCGCTGGTGATGCAAGAAAATCAACAATTGCTGGTACTAATGGAGCTATTAAAAGTGCTGTTGCATTAACACACTCAAAAGCTTTAATTGAAGGATTAAAAGCTCAAGAAGTTGCAACTGTAAACGATGTAGACATTCGTTATGGTTATCCAGATTCAACAGAAACTGGTATAGTAGCTGCATTAGATATTTCTGGTGAATTTACTTATAACGTTGTTGATCAGGACAACCTTGCTATTGTTGCAGAAGGTTATACTTACCAAGAAGCAGCAAATGTTGCTGATGCTTGTCAAATTATTTATACAAGAGCTATAGCGAAAGGAGATAAACCTGTTGTTGTTTCTGAAACTGATGGTTGTATAAACTAATTAATATTTTATATTATATCAAATTTAAAGCTCTTTTTTTAAAGAGCTTTTGTTTTTATAATTTAAGTTCTATAATAATAAACTAAAAAACCTATAAATATTATAAAAAATATTATTATTTTATCTTTTAATTTTATTTTTTTAGATTTATTATACTTTTTATCTAATATAATTCCAACAATTAATTGAGCCATTCTTTTTAATAATGTTACAAATTCAATAGCTAATATTTTAACTGCTATAGTATTCATCGGTAAGGCTATCATCCAGCTACTACAGATAATAATTAATGACTTTTTATGTGATTTGTTTAAAGCATTAAATTCTCTTTTATATAATGATAATAAAAAATAAAATATAGAAACTGAAAATGTAATTAAGAAAGCTGTAAAAAAGCTATCATATGTTTGCATTAATTTACCAGATAAAAACATTGTTCCAGATAATATTATAGGAAAAAGTATTAATAGATATTTATTTTTTATTTCAGAATTTAATTTATCCATAAAGTATAATATTGTTAATAAAGTCATAAAAGAAACAAATAAAACAAATTCTAAGTTTGATTCATAACCTATTTGAAGAGTATTTTCGAAACCAAAAAATGAATCACCTAAAAAAGCAAAAACAGGGACTAACGCTAAAGAGAAAAATAAAGAAAAATTAATAGCAGTTATGTTATTTTTATTTACTTTATGATTTTTTCTTGCTAACCATATTCCAAACATCTCTAACATTATCGTTATCTGAAATCTTGGATCATATATTATTCCTATGTTCTTATTATAAACGTCTAAAATTGTTGAATTATAATAAGATAATAGTAAAAAAATAATTAATGATATAACCGCTCCTGAAAAGGTTATAAAGAAAGTATAAACATTTCTAATATCAGAGTTTCCTGCAACTCTCATATTGTAATTTTCACAAAAAGATAAGCAAAAAAGTAAAAGAAATCCAATAGCAAACATTATACTTTAAACCTTATGTATGTACGATCATCAAATGATTTATTATCTTTTTTTAAACCTTTTGTAGATAAATGTAATTTATACATTAATGGATCTTCTTTTAAAATATTTGATAAATAATTCTCTGATTCTTTTAATGTTTCTTTCGGCTCAGGATATCCATCACTAGTTAATATTATTTCTTTAACGTTATCATTTATTTCATATTCATCATATTTTGTCTCTTGACCGTCTATAACATTATAACCATATTTTATCTCATTATTTTGAAAAAATGATTGCATTTTTAAAAAAGGAATAATCATCTCTCTTCCTTTATCACTTAATAATAATTCTTCTGTAGTAAAATCTTTTTTTTCTTTTAAGTAATGTATTATAAGGGAACGTAATTTTGACATTAAAACATCTATTTCTTTTTCATTATTTATTAATTCTACATTATTATTTTTGTTTATTAATAAGGCTTGACAATCGCCTATTGTATAGATTTTTCTTTCTATATTTGAATATAAAATAAATGAAGCAGCAGACAGATTTTTACAGAATCAAATTGATCATAATATTGAATAGTATTTTTTACAATGGTAGCTATCATTTTTCCGCCACTAACATTATTATATTTTATATTATTTTTTGATGTTGCTCCATCTACAACTAATACATAATTTTTACCAAAAAAATAATCATCTTCACATAATGACTGATCTTTATTTTTTCCTTTTAAAAACTTTTCTACGATTTTCAATTTCTTTTACCTTATATTGTTTATTGATTAAGTTATTGGATAGTAATATAAATAAATTAATAAATAAAAATACAAATGAGATTTTTTTATTATCTACTCCTATATAAACATAATTATTATAAAATGGAATATCAAAAAATATTATCAAAAATACTAGAAAATAGAACAAAAATGAAAATTTTTCACTTGTATAATACATATTATCTTTTTTATATATTATTTACAAAAAAATAACATAATCAAGTTATTTTCATTTTTTTTCTTTTTATATTCTCTTTATTTATTTCATTTTGAACCATATCAGGATTTAAAAACATATTTCTTTGATCAAATAATATATATTTACCATTATTTTTTATACCTATATTATCAGGTTGTATATCTAAAGCATATGAAGGTATTCCTATTTTTTCATAAAATAGAGACGACTCTATTAAATCTTCTAACATTTTTTTTGATTCATTTGATATAAATATATCTTGATTTTCGACTTCTTCTAAATCAATATCAAGTATCGTATCTATATCATTAAAATAGGTATATATATTATATAATTCGTTAAACAAATCTTCTATATTACTATCTGTATTTATTTCTTCCATTATAATATATAGTCTATCATTACCTTCTATGGTATTATAAACATCTATATTACTCTCTGATGTATTATTTATTAAACGAGTGGCGTATAAAAACTCATTTTTATCAGAAGTTATTTTTATAACCTTTCCAGATTCTGTTTTATAGGCTTCACCATTATCACCAGAACCTAAAAAAGTTAAGTCATTATATTTTAAATTTTTTTCTATTTTATTTAATATTTTTTCTGAAAACATTAAGACCTCATTTTTTTTATGTAATCATTAAAATTTTTATTAGAATTTAATATATTGTATTTTATATTCATAGAATTTATTTTAAATTTTCCAAATAAGTTTTTTACATCAATATTGTAATCAATGAATTGTTCATCAACCAATTTACTGTTAACTAAATCAATCATTCTTATTTTATTATTTTCTGTATAAGAAAGTACTGATTCTTCGGAAGTTTCTTTTGCCAAACTACCTTTTTTTACTATATCATATTTACTTTTATTTCTTTTTATAATTTCTTTATTTTTTAATATTAATTCTTCTCTCTCAATATCACTGTTATATTCATATTCTCTTGGTTCTTCACTGATCATATCAATACAACTTATATTAATCTCTAATATTTGAGAGATTGAAACTCTAATAATACAATTAATACCTTCATTATAAAAATTTTCTTTTAGATCTTTTTCAAGCGCATTTATAAAAATACCAATATTATTTAAACTGATTTCATTTGAAGTTGATTCCATATTATGAATTTGGTTTCTTAATTTCTTTATTGTTTCATCTTTATCATCATAGATTAAACCTAAATCTTTTAAAATACTTTCAGTAAAACTATGTTGTGCTTTTAATAATTCATTAATATCTTTATCTTTATCTTTATCTTTATCAAAACTTTTACTATTCATTAAATCTAAAAAAAGTCTTGTATGACTAATAAATTTATTTACTTTTTTCTTTAATGTATTATCCATTTTTATTGGTCTCCATTAATTGATATTTTCTTATTATTACATCTTCTTTATTTTTTGATGCATTAATATTAACTTGAGTTTTTTCTAAACTTTCAAAAAAAGATTGCATTTTGTAAAAACTATTTTTTAATTCACCATTTAATATGACACACATATTACTTGAATATGTTAGTTCAATATCATAGTTATCTATAATAATTTTATTTTTTTCTAAAAAAGAAATATAATCATTTATTTTTTCTATTACTTTATTTTCTATAATATTATTTTTAAACTCTATATTTAATAATAAATATGTTGTATTTTCTAACTTTTCGATTTCATTAATTTTTATATTCTCTATTTTATTATTTTTATTTAAAAAACTATTTTTTAAAAAATTTAAAGTTATATTTTTTTTATTTTTATTAAGCAATGAGTGCATTTTTTTTATTTGATTAGGTTTTAAATTAATAAAAAGATCATCTCCATATTCTCTATTATAATTAAACTTATTTAAATTTTTTTCATCAAATATAATTGATTTTAATATATCAGACAAAGATGGAGTTTCACTATTTATTGCATCAAAAATTTCATTATAATGTAATAAGAGTTTAACCGTAGCATTATTTTTATTTATATATGTTTCCATTTTTTTTATTCCATATTTTCATATTTACCAGTTGTTAAATTTAATTCTTTTCTAATATTATCAAAATAATGGTAATAAATAATAGGTTTTTTCCATTTTGACCATTCACGAATAAATGCCATCGCATCTTTTTTTCTATGAAAAAATATATTAAGAGTATTTTGGTCACGTGCTCTTGACTCTATAGAAGGAATAGACCAACCTTTTTCTATAGCACCATCTACTTTTCGGTCAGCAACATTTAATTTTAACCAGTTAATAATATCTTCTTTTAAATTAATAACATTTATTTTTCTCTCTCTTCCAAAGCCTTTTTCAATCATAGAATCAGCTTCAGGATCAATACAATTATTCCAATCTTCTTTATTGCCTTCTTCATAGGAATTAAAGAAAACTATATGACGACAATTATAAGTTTTTCCATCCCAAATAGAATCTAAACAAAAACAATGATTTTGTTGGTAATTCATCTATTTCTCCTTAAAATTTATTTTCGATACTATACCATATATTTATTTACAATACAATAAAAAAGACAACATATCGTTGCCTTTTTTTTAAGAAAACATTTCTTTTAAAATAATTGTATCCTTTCTATCAGGAGATGTTGAAATTATTGTCACTTTTGTTCCTATGTAAGTTTCAATAAATTTTATATATTGTAAAAACTCTTGTGGTAAATCATTGTATTTAGAAATACCATATGTTTTCTTATTCCACCCCTTTAATGTTTCATAAATAGGTTCTAATCCTTCAAAATCTTCTTCAACTGATGGAAAATCTTTAATTATATCTCCATTTTTTGTTTTATAAGCTATACAAACTTTTATTTCATCAAGTTCGTCTAAAACATCCATTTTTGTTAAACAAATATCAGTCATTCCATTCAAATCAACTGCATGTCTTAATGCAACCAAATCAAACCACCCACAAGATCTTCTTCTTCCTGTTGTTGCACCAAATTCATTGCCAACAGTTTGAATATGATCACCAATTGGATCACCTTTTGGCAATTCTGTTGGGAAAGGTCCAGAGCCAACTCTAGTTGTATAAGCTTTTGTAATACCTAACACTCTATCAATTGACTTAGGAGGTAAACCTGTACCTGTTGAAACACCACCAGCAGTAACATTTGATGATGTGACATAAGGATAGGTTCCGTGATCTATATCAAGTAATGCACCTTGAGCGCCTTCTAATAATAAGCGTTTTCTTTCCTTATATTGTGTTTTTAATTCCTTAACAGTATCTATTAGTAATGGCTTTAATCTCTCACCAATAGATAGTAAATCTTGATATATATTATCTACGTTAAGAGCAGAAGAATTATAATATTCAACAAACATAAAATTATAATATTCTGCTAAATTATCTAATTTTTGTTTTAACTTTTCTGGATTTATTAAATCAGAAGCTTTTATTGCACGACGAGCCACTTTATCTTCATAAGCAGGGGCAATACCTTTTTTTGTTGTACCTATTTTTTTAGCACCAAGTTTTTCTTCTCTTAACTTATCCATTTCTATATGGAATTCAGTTATAATAGTACAATTAGTTGATACTTTTATTCTATTCTGAACTAATATATCTTTTGCTTCTAATTCGTCTATTTCTTCAAATAAAGCATGTGGATTAACAACAACACCATTAGAAATATAACAAGTTTTATTTTCATGAAGAACACCAGAAGGTATTAAATGAAGAACAGTTTTTACGCCATCTACAATTAATGTATGCCCTGCATTGTTTCCGCCTTGAAACCTAACAATACTATCAGCTTCCTCTGCTAACAGGTCAGCAATCTTACCTTTTCCTTCATCTCCCCATTGAGTACCTATAATAACAATATTTTTAGACATTAATTTTCCTCTTTATTTTTTTTTAAACACCTCGTTTAAATTATAACATAAGTTTTTTATTTAAGTATTTTATTTTAAAATTTTTGTTAAAGAATCACCAAGTTTTTCAGCAACAACAGTTGGTATACCACTACAACGTTCATATTGCTTTCTTAATGGAATATTATCTTCAAAATAAAACCAATCAGGTACAGTTTGCAAACGTAAACATTCTCTTACAGTAAATCTCCTTGATTTTGGAACACCTTTTGGAAGATAACCATACTTATCTTTATTATCTATAATTTGAGCATTAAATTTACCATCCATTGTAGATGTAATAGTTAATGAAGGTTGATCAAAAGACATTTTCCTTAAATAACCTGTTCTTCCGCCACCAGAATAAAATGACTTTCCCAAAAAAGCCTTCTGGTCTTCTACAGGAATATTTTTCCAATTTCCGCCTATTGGTACTTTATCTATATATAGAGCTTCATCTTTTCTAATGCCTAACCCGTAATGATTTTTTATTTTATATTTTGAACCTTCTTTATAATCAGAAGGCTCTGGTAAATCACCAATAGCATCACGTATAGTTTTATACTCATTTTCTTTTATAAAAGGAGGGAAATCAAAAATTTTATTTAAATCCTTTCTTATACCTATCACAAAAACTCTTTTTCTTTTTTGAGGGATACCATAATCTAAACAGTTTAATATTTTATAAGATATTTTGTAACCTATTTTTTCAAATTCTTTTAATATTTTTTCAAAAAACTGTATGTGTTTTTTTGATGTTAATCCAGCAACATTTTCTAACAAAAAAGCTTTTGGTTTTTTACATTTTATAGCTTCATAAAAATAATTTGCCAAATCTCCCTTTTCTTTATCTTTTTCACCTAAACCATTACCAGAAAAAGAAAAACTTTGACAAGGAAACCCTCCTGATATTACATCAGCATCAGGCAAAGAGTTAAAATTAATTTTACGAATATCTTTACATTCAGCATGATTACCTATCATTTTATTATAAGTTTTTACTGCATGTTTATTATTATCAACAGCATAAACAATTTCAAAACCTGCATTTAAGAAACCTGTGGCTCCAACACCAGCACCACAAAAAAGATCTATCATTTTTAATTTTTTCACTTATTTTCCTTTTTTCTTTTATTATCTAATATTATCATTAAAAATCAATTGTTTTAAAACTTTTTATTTGTTATAATAACTTATAAATAAGTAAGGAATATTTTATGTCAACGAAAATATATAATGGATTTCGATTATCAAAGATGAATATTAATGAGATTTATCATCTTATTAATTCTATTAAAAGAAACTATTATCAAAATATAGAAAAATATCTAATATTAAAATTTTTAAAATATAGATTTAAATTATTAGATTATCAATTATTAAACAAAGATATTTATACAAGAGATATTTTGTTTTTATTATTTTTTGATCTACCTCTTGAACAAAGAGATAACTTTACTTTTGAGAACAATTTAAATAAAGATCTTATTAACTTATATAAAGAATTATGTAAGGTAGATACATATTATAGACAAGTCTGCTTTGATAAAAGTTGTACAATACTTCTTTATCCACATACTGAAAATAAAACTTTAGGTATATTTCAATCCGAGGATATTACTGTATTAAAAGAAACTATTAAAAAGAAGAAAAAAGTTTTTGATTATCATTATCAAAATTCCACAGATAGACCATATAATATTAAGCCAAGAAACTGGAAAATAAGAGAAAAAGATTGGTTTAAAATAAATTTAAATAACTATTTATATTTCCCTATTTTTGAAAATCAAGAACAGATTAAAATTTTAGAAAATATTTTCAATAGATTTGAGAATAAAAACATAGATAATAAATATTTTGAAGGATTTTCTCATAATGAAAGGTTTTATAAAGTAGCCAAAGAAAAATTTTTAGATATTTTGACAAAAAAATATATAAAAAAAGAAACTCTTAATAATGAAGATATTACTACTTATATTTATAGTAGTTCAAGTTTTAAAGCAAAATATTTTTATAAGAATAATCAAGATTATTGTGAAAAAAGAATTAACAAACTTAAAAACTATTACCTTAGTAAAATAAATCATGACAAACAAAATGTTTTAGATTATTTTTATACTGAAATAAAAGAGGTTAATAATGAAAAATAAAAAATTAATTGATATGTCACCAATAGAAATTGAAAGTCATTTTTCTGAATTAAGAAACTTTATATCTAACAAAAACTATATGTTACATAATTTACTTTATTATTATAAAAAATATATTCATTATGATAATAAAGAAGATTTTTATAATTTTTATTTAGAACCTTATAAAAATAGAATAAGAATAAATGATGAAGACATAAATAACATAATTAATAATAATATTAATTTTTCTTCATTTTGCAAACTTATATCAAGATCAAGTTCTTTATTTGAAAAGAAAAAATATGACCCGTTATTCTTATTTAACTTTTTATTGATAGGTTTTCAAATAAAAAATAATGATATTAATTTAGTTTTAATTACAAGCATAATAGATAAAAGTATTACTGATAAAATTTTAAAACATGATTCATTTAAAAATTTCAATGTTTCTTTATCTAACGTTGATACTGATTGTGATTTTTATATTACCATAATGGAAAACGAAAATTATTTATTCATGGAAAAAGATATAAGAGATTGTATTTTTTATATCAACGATAATTTTAAAGATGATGATATTAACTCTATAGAAAAATATATTAATCAAAAATTTCCTATCTTTATTACCTAAAAGAGTGAAATCTTACATTTACTCTTTTATTTTCTTGTTCTATTTTTAAATTTATATTATCTATTAACAAGAAAACTTTATCGTTTATGTCTGCTATTAATAAGTTTTCTTTTAATTGGAATAATTTGCATTTTAAGTCATTTTTTATTTTACTTAATTTTGTTTTTCTATTTAATATTTGATTTTCAGATAAATAAGCAATTTTATTCTTTACTATTTCGCAACGAACTTTAGAATTTTTTAATTCACTAAAAGCATATTCATTTTTTAAATCATTTATTATTCCTTTTTCATCAAAATAACTATATATTTTTAGTAACAAATCTTCTTTATTATTTTCTGTTATATTATCGAATGCGAAGTTTATTATATAAACATGTAGAAGATTTCTCATTAATTTATTTTCAGAACAACAATTATTTTTATTAATTATAATTAAATCCTTTTCAGTTTGATCTACTGTTATTTTTTTCTTAGTAGTTATATTTTCTGTTATTTTTATTTTAGGAAAGCAAGGGTATATTTTTTTTAATCTTAATATAACATGTTCTATGTCTTTGTTTGTTAAATTATTCATAATGTCCTATATAGTTTTTTATAAATTTAAAGTTTTATCTTTTTTTCTTTAATTTTTTTATTACAACTTTTAGATTTATTATTCCTAACTGATATATCATTATAATGTGCAGTTATTAATTTTTCTTCGTTTAAATGTATATTACTTAATTGTTTTTGCAACTCTTTATTATTTGATATTAATGATATAATTTGGGGGTTGTTTTTAGGCATATATTGAGACAAATTTACATTTTCATAAACATAGTCAGCGACTTCTTTATACTTTTCAGATAAATAATTATCAACATTTTCTTTACCACCTAACATTATACCACTTATGATAGTATCTGGAACATTATTAATACTTGCATTATTTTTTTCTAATATTTTTCTCAAGTTTTCTTTTTCTTCTTTGAAATCTTCTTTTATTACATCTATTTCTTTTTCTGTTAATATTTCTGTTAGCTTTAACGATACTGTTTCAGGATTTACAAAGTTATTATTTTTTAATATATCGTTTATTTCATTAATAACTGTATATAATAAAGTTTTATTTTTCATAACTCTTTTTTCTTTCATTATAACACATTAAAAAGATAAACAAATTTTTAATTTAATTTATTCTTTTTTCGTTTTGGAGTTTTTTTTTCTTCTTCTAACTTTATTTTATATTCTATACTATTAGGCTTGTAAACATAACTATCTTGAAGATCATTTTGTCTTTTCATTTTTTCTTTACTAAAAAACCCTAAAAATAATTTGTTATTTTCTAAATATTTATAGTTATCAAACATTTTTTTTCTTATTTTCTGATCAGGCATCGCAAGATAAAATCCTATAATGTAATCTTTATATCTTAAATCTATATTTTTATGTTTTGTATTTTTTATAGCATAATCTTTAAAGTCTTTATATTCATCTTTATCTATTTCTTGATTAAAGACTGCATCTGAATAATCTTTTTGCATTTCTTTAAAAGTTTTATCTATTTTTGTACCAATAACAAAATCTTCTCTTTCTTTTTTATAACTAACTCTACCTTCCGAAGCCGAGTTTCTAAAAGACCATGATAATGTTTTTATTTTAAAATCCTCTTCTAATTTTTTTCTATCAAAAACAATCAGCACTTCTCCAAAACAAGCGGCTAATTCTTTTGATCTTGACATAGACCATCCAAACATCCAACCTGATTTTTCATAATCTGGATGGTTATCTTTTAAATATCTTCCATCAGACCAGAAACGCTGACTTGTTTTTGGGATCATTTTTTGTTTTTCTATCAGTTTTTCGAAGAATTCATAATTCATACCATGAAATAACACAGGTTTATAAAAACGTTCTTTATTTAAATCTTTTTCTTTCTCTAGTATTTTTTTTTGTTCTAAAAAATCTACAATTTCTTTATTAGGCATTATTTTTTCCTTTTTCTTTATTTATTATAGCATACATTATTAATCCTATAAAAATCATTGATACGGATTGTGTTAAAATATCAAAATCTAAAACGTCTAAAACATAAAATATAATAAAAAAAGAAGATAGAAATATAATTTTATTTTCCCTTATGTAAATTCCATAAATCAGTAATAATATTTGAATTGTTAAAAAATTTATACTATCAAAAAAATTAAAAGTAAAGGCTATTGAAAAAACAATAAAGAAAAGAATTATATTTATTTTTCTATCTTTTAATAATATATTATTTAATTGATAAAATATAAAGTTAATTAATATAAATAAATAAGTCATTAAGATGTTTAATAGTTCATTATTGTTAATATGTATTAATAAACCAGAAATATTAAAACCAATTAAAAATATGATAAATCCTATATTATCATTTAATTTTAAAAATTTGTTAGCAAAAAAATAGACAATTAAATTTATTAAAGATGAAAAATTAATCAACAAAAATATTATATTATCATTATAGTATTTTTCTATATACAAAATATTAAAAGGAATAAATAATAATAATCCTATTATTAAAAATGGATTTTTATAATTATCTCGTATTAAAAATAATAAACCAGCTAAGAAAGAAATCATTTGTATTATAATCGTGTCATTAAAGTTTTCTAAAGATAAGTTATCTATTAAATAATATTCAGAAAATCTAAATAGTGTTAGTATTAATATGATCCAAGAAAAAAAATTTGAAATTTGTTTATATGTTATATCAATTTCTTTTTTTGATATTATAAAGAGAATTAAAAAAACTGGTATTAAAAATATAATTGAAAAAACTTGATTATCATGAGTATGACAATAATAATGAAGGAATAAAAGCCCTGATAGTATTAATATTATAGATATTATATTTAATATATTAGGTTTTCTTTTTTCTTTTTTTGATAAAAAATCCCATAAATTATCAGCAGAATCTATTATATTATTTTCTTCTGCATATTTTAAATCATTTTTATTTATTTTCATGTACTTTTTCTTTTACTTTATTATAAAAATAAAAACAATACAACTAATAGAAATAAATTTTTATTGACAGAATATCTTATTTTTATTATTATTTTTAATAATATAGGAGAATTATAATGAGTTTTTTTAAAGATAGTTTTAAAATACAGCGTAATTATTACGATGTTATAAATGATATACAAGATTTTAATAGAAATTTTTCTAATGAAAAAATTATAAAAAACAAAAAACTTTTTGACTTACTATCAAATTATTCTGATTTTATATTTTTATTTGAGCAAAATGAAGATTATTTAAATGAAAATAGAGAACTTTTGTTTTTAGACAATACTATTTTTTCTCATAAATTATTACTATTAAATGCTTATACAAAATTTCATATTAATGAAAACAATGGATTAGTTGTTTTTTATCACGGTCATGATATTGAAGATAAATATTTTGATCACATTAATTATCTTGATAGCTCCTATCCAGAAGATACTTATTTGAGAGGTTATGATTTATTAAGTAAACTTAATTATTTAAAAAATCAAAAAACAAGTAACAGTGATCTTACTATAAAAGAAGTAGCTTTATTTAATAAACTTATTACAAAGGAAGAAATTGACACGTTAAATCTTATTAATCATTCAAGTTATAAAAATAGGTTTTTTAGTCATTTTAATTTAACATTTCATAGTAAAAAAAATGATAAAATTATTCCATTTTTGAGTTTCTAATAATATTATTTGCATACTGCATAAAAATAAGTTATAACATATTGAAGATAATAAAAATAAGAGGTAAGATATGTCTCACTTAATGAATCAAGTAGATAAAAAAAAGAGAAAATATAAAAATCAATTAGAAAAACTTAGAAAAAGTTTAAAAGGCGAAATTAAAGAAAATAGTGTTTTATCTGATGCAGCATTAGATTCCTTCTTTCAAACGTTTAATATAAAAGGAAGTTTTGTTCCTATTTCAATGTTTCATCAATCAAATGAAGATGTACCAGAAAACATTTTTGACGTTAATGAAATTAAAAAATTTATTAACTTTATAAATAAAAATAATATTACAGGTCAACAATTACAACATATCTTTGAATTTAGAAATCCTTACAATAATGAAAACCCTATTAATATAGAGAATGCATATAATTTTAGAAAACTAAGAAAAGTTATTAATAATTTTTCAAAAGTTGAAAATTATAGAAATCATGAAGACTATAATAATAACTATAAAAAGAAAGATATTGAAGATGACTTCTATTTATTAATGTATCACATTGAAATTTTCAAACTTAATTTAAAATATGAAACAGTATTAATAGAAGATAAACCAACCTATGAAAAAGATACCGAAAATTTACCATTATTATCTGATTATAACTTTTTAGAAGCAGTATCATTTTTAAATAAATTAAATAATTACGAAAAACTCAATCTTCCCAAAAACAAAAAAAATGATATAAACGAAATTATAAAAGAAATGTTACTTGATGAGTATAAAAACTATTACAATATCAAAGAAATAATATTTTTAGACAATGATAAGAATAATTTTATGGAAAATGGAAATATTACAATTATTAATAATGAAGGAAATAAAAATTCATTTCCTTATGAATATAAAAGTAAAAAAATAGATCTTATAAAAAAGAAAAAAATTAAAAATGATGAAATATTTGATTACGAAGATACTATAAAAGACATTATAATAAACAACAGTATTTTTAAAAATGACAATAATGAAAATGAAGAGTTATTTTTATTTTCTGGTATAAGTATTGATAAATCAAGAACTGATTCCTTTAATAATATTCTTTATTCTATTTCAAATAAAATAAATGAACACTTTTTTAAAATAAAATTTGATTTTGAAAATAAAAAAACATTTATTGATCATAATAATCAATTTCTAAACATACTAAAAGATAGTTATACAGATATAGATATTGTTAACTATATACATAGTAAAAAGACAAAAGAAAAAGAAGAAGAAGAAGAAGAAGAAGAAGAAGAAGAAGAAGAAAGCTCTTTAAAAAAAGAATAAATAAAATAAAAATAGATTAAATAAAAAAGCCACTTAATAGTGGCTTTTTATTTTATTGACATTCAAACTCTACAGAACATCTTATGTCTTGTGTTGCACATGTTGAAGGTGCGCCATTTACACAGTTCGTTCTATTTGGCGAATTTGCTGGTTGAACAATACCATCAGTTTTTATTTCACCAATAGTAGGACAAGACCTCCCTTCTATTCTTGGTGCGGCTGTTGAAGGCTCACAACTAACATAATAGCTATTACCTGTTCTATTCCAAGTTCCTTCAACATCTTTATTTGCTGTTGCCTTAGCTACTGTATTAATATTAACAGTTTTTCCTTCATTATCTGATACAGAAACATTAATATCAGCAGTACAAGAACCATTATATTCTGGTAAAGCTGTATTTACATTTGCAGTAACTTCTATATAATCAGAACCACCTCTTGTTATATTACAACCTGTAACATCACCAGTAACTCTTGTATTCATAACAGTATATGTCCATTGACAACTTCTACCATTACAAGCATTTGTAGTATTCCACTGTGATGATAACTTATCTTCAATTATAGGTGTTATAACACTCCAAGTTTCATTATCTGATTGTGCTTGTGCATTAGAACAATCACCATTTACAGAAGGTGTTAAAGCACCACCTTCATTTGCACAGTAAATTTCAACATTCCATTCATTTTGTACTGGTGTTAAAGGCTTACACTCAACAACAGTATTTACATTCCATTTTGAAGAACTACAAGTAGCCGTTGCTTCTGCTATATATTCTTTACTTGAACAAGTAGTATCACCAGAAGCAGCATTTATTGTATCAGTTCTTTGAATTGGTGAATCATCATGTTCCCCATTTGGCATAGAGAAATTAAATGTATAACTTTGACCACTTTCTGATGTATAAGGGTGAGATATTGTTGTAGCAGAACAATCAACACCAGGTGTTGGTGTAAAGTTTGGTGCAGTTGGTTTTACAACAGTTATTTCTTTATTATATTCGACTACACATTCTGTTCCTACTTGACTCCAAGTTCCAGCGGTACAGCTATATTTTCTTAATACTTTTCCTATATTATCATCAACAAGAGTATTATGATCTTGAGCCACTTTAACATTACAAGATGTATTTGTTAATTCAGCATAACTTCCACCTTCTTCACTTAGTGGCGAAGTACAATGTGGATTATCATCTGGTAAACATTCAGCAGAACAATATACATAATCTGAATTATTATCTCTTCTACAAGTTGCATTACAAGTTGGATGCCATATATCATATTCCATAACATATTGACCTGTTAATTCTGGTTCGTTAGCATAACAACGTTTATCTCCAAAATCTTTACAGGTATCATATGCAGAATTCTCTTTTATTGTACCAAATTCACAATAATAGTGTTTTGTACCATTTAAATCTGATGTAATACTTGGTAAATCTATCGAACCACCATGTAAAATAACATTACTATTTGGTGCATGTTCACAAGTATTACCGTTAACATTCCAAGTACCACCACTTATGCCTGAACAATTTTCTGGACGACAATACTCTGATTCAATTTTCCAAAAACCATCTTCACATTTTCTTACAACCTCTCCTATTAAACCATTAGTTTGATTTAAAATTCTATTTGTAGAACCAGGTGCTGTTCTTGTTGTAGGAGTTATACTTGGTGCTGGATCAGCAGCATGATAACAACTTCTTGAAGTTGCTGGTGTTGAAGCCCAAGTTCTTGGTTCAAAATCATTTAAACAACTTAATTCACAAGCTTCATTTTTTATTTCCCATTCACCATCCCAACAAAATGCACTTACTTGACCTTGTGATTTAGCAGGTGACTGAACATTATTTATTGTTATTTCTTGATTATGATCAGCATTAGTTAAGTTAAAAGTACAACCATCTTCTGTAACATATTTTGTTGCAGGACAACCTTTTGGCTCATATATACAAACTTGTTCACCATCAGCATATGGTTTCCATTCACCATTAAAGCATTTTAAATCAGCATAGTTATTGTCATAATATACTGGTTCCCAAGGGGTTATTGCATCGTTTAAAACACCATCTTGTGCTACACTTTTTTCAACTTTCCCTGTTATTGCTTTTGACATTGTTGCAGTACAATCTGGTTTTGGTGAATAACGTGGATTAGTTGAATCACCACCTTTTACAGCCCATTCAGGTGCAGTTACTGCCCAACTTGCTTCGGCATTATCAGGACAATTATCAGGCATATTTATACATACAGGATCTTCTAAAACCCATTGACCTTGTAGGCAAGTGTATTTTGCAGAACCTTGATAATTATCACCTGTTTGATCATGATAAACAACATGTGTTTCACCAACACCACCAGATGGAACTGTGGCAGAACAATTACTTGACCAAACTTTTGTTTGTGAAGAACATGTTTCATAATCATCTTCTGGATCTTTATAAGGTTTAAATGAATCCATACATCCTGTAAATACAGTATAACTATCATCAGTATTTTTTCTTTGAACAATTTCACAATATATATTAGCTTCTTGATAAGTTAATTCATTAGGACGTGGAGGAAAACCATTACTTTCAAATTCCAATGGTATTTCAATATCTGAAGGACTTGGATTATTGTTACTATCCTGAGCTAATAAATTAAATGTTGATAAAGAGAATGTTAAGATGATTATAGAAATTAATTTTTTCATAATGTTTTTTTTTATTTTTATACAATTATCCTATCATAAATAAAAAAAAATTAAAGTATTTTAGGACTTTAATTTTTTTTTTAGTTATTTTAATTAAATATTTTATTAATAATTATGGACAAGCTTTAGGATATTGATTGCCAAGTGGCTTATTATCCATATAACAACCACAACCTGCGGCTTTACATTTCCAAGAAGCATTAGGCCCACAACAATCAGCAGCTACTCCAGTAGATTGACCTTCACATTCACACGTTGTATTTAAAGCTTTCCAAGAACCATTTGTACATTCCGCATTCATTTTACAATTCACTTTATAATTGATAGTATTTCCATAAATTTGTTGAGATGATTTACACTCTTGCCCCTGTTCTAAAGCTTCAACCTCATAAGCTTTTGTACCCTCTAACATTTCTGGCATAACAATCCTTACAGGAAAAGAAGAACCAGCAGTTAAATTAAATGTTTGTGATGTACATTTTTGATTTATTTCATTTGAACATTGAGACCAATTTATATTTATTGTATCTGTTTTATTATACTGAGAACTAACAGCAGGATCATTTGCTGGTACTGCCGATCTTTCACAAGCAGACGGTGAACTTAATTGATAATTAGCATTTAAATATCTACCTAGTGCATCTTTAGCACCTAAAGTAAAATGACAAGCTGACTGTGGTAATCTAGGATCACCTGGATTATAAACATTCACTGTTCCATTATAAGCAGTTTTCACATTTGAACAAGATCTTAAAAATTTATCAACATATATTTGATAATAATCTGAAGTAAGTTTTCCAAAGTTATTTTTTTCTAAATGATTTTTCATTCCTAAATAACCCTGATTATAGTAAGTACTACTTATGGATTGAGCAGAAACATTTACTCCAATAAACAAAAAAGAAGTTATTAATATTATTGTTTTCAGAAATTTATTTAATTTATTCATAATTTTTTATTTTTTCTCATAGTATCATTTTTTTTAATTTTTTCAAGTTTTATAAATATTATATTATTTTCTCATTACCTTATTATAAAAGGATAGAACTATATTTTTGACTTTTATATTATTTTTGTTATATATAATTTACAAGACCAAAAAAAACTATAATATATGTCTCAACTAAAAAGTAATTTAATAAAAAGTTGTAAAGAACTTGATTTTATTCAATTTAAGAAAAACTTAATTGAATATGAAAATAAATATGGAACACCTAATTTTTGCTTACTAACACCAGTTTTAGAAAACTACAAAAGCAATGATGATGAAATTATATTCAAAATAAAAACCTTTATTTCTGTTATAATTAATGATGTTTTTGTTTTTGAAGACGATATATTAAAAAAACAAGGTAATGAAGTTATTGATCTGTTTGAAATATATCAAAAAATAGGATTAGATTATTCAAATGATATTAATGGTAATAACATATTACACTCACAAGTAAAAGGTTTAAACTATGAAGGTGTTAAGTTTTTAATTGATAATGGAGCTTCACCTTTTGTGATTAATAATCTTTTAGAAACACCATTGGAAACACTTTTTACTCATAATTATAATCATTTAAATATTTCAACAGAAGAAATTAATTACATAAAAGAAAAAATTGCTTATATTTTAATTGATAAAATGAAAAAAAATATTGATTTAAATTTTGAAAAATCACTTATTTTTAATACTGTTAAACATAAAATTTATAATAATGAATGTTTTTTTAATGACATATCAATTATTAAGAAATTATTTAATATTAATTTTTTTGAAATTAAATTTATCACTAAAGATTTAATTAACAAAAAAATAAATTTAGATGAAGTTTGTGCTGCATAAATTAAAAAAGCCTTCAAATGAAGGCTTTTTGTATCTTAGTTTTTAATCTTTCTTTAATCGTGCAGCACCAATATTATATAAAGATTGGTATTTAATATCTTTCAACACTCTACCGATAACCAAACCAAACTCAGTTAATTCATATTTATCTTCTTCGTTTGTTTTTATTAAATTTTTATTTTCTAAATACTTCAAATGAAGTTTTAACGATTCCTCACTATAATGTACTCTTTCATTAAGATCTTCAAATGAAAAATCCATCCATTTATAATCTTCAAAAGAAACATCTTCACTTTCTTCTTTAGCTTCTTTAAAATCTTCAATATTTTCACTTAACATTAAGTTTAATAATTGAACTGCATGTCGATTATAAAATGTTTTTGTATGTTGTGATACAACTTTATCTTTCTGACGATGCTTTGGATTTGCTCTATAAATTGAAGTAAATTTTACATCTTTCAATATATAAACTACATTTCTACCAAGCAAAGTTAAAGAAATATTCATATTTTTTATATCTTCAATATCTTTTGATTCAGCAGATAACTTTATAAAACCTTTTGCTTGCAAAGTTCTTAAATGGATACACAAAGAATCTATACTAAATCTTAATTTATCTTCTGTTACTTCATTTAGACTTTCAACACTTAATGAAATATTTTCAAAATGTTCTTCCGTCAAATCCATTCCATCAACATTGTTATTTTCTTTTAATTGAAAATAAACCTCCATTAACAGTCTAAACATGTGACGATTATACCAAGTTCTCGTATGTTTTCTTGGTGCTCTTTGTTCAACATTTTCATTATTTACATTTTGTACTTCACTCATTTTAAACCTCATTATCAAAAAAAATAAACAGTATTTTATTTAAAATACTTATAAGTTACAGTTTAAACATCTTTATTAATTAAAAGCTTTAAACTTAATTTTTAAATATATATTAAAACTTCAATTATTAGTTGTCAACCTTTTTGTTTTCATTTCTTAACAAATATTCAATTTGATTAAAAACTTCTTCAAAAGAAGAAAAATATTTCTGATTAATTTTATATTTCCCATTAACTATTATTTGGGGAACACTTCTTACATTATAATCAGACATTATTTGACTTGATTTTTCTATATTTTTTTCAACATTTTTAGATTTTTTATAAATAGACATTACTTTTTCTGGTGTTGTGTTTACCATAGAAGCTATATATTTTATTTTGTCTTGAAAAGTTTTCATTGTTGATTGTGGAGAATGATATGAATCAAAGACTGATTGAAATATTTTTTTATACCTAATTCCAGCAACTTCTTTTATAGTATAAAACAATCTTGCCTCATCAGTCCAACCAGAACCAGTTGCAGGTATAAATTCAATGTCGATATGCTTTTTATTAGAAGACCAATTTTCTAAAACTCTATCCATTCTATAACAATGTGGACAACTTATTGAGAAAATCATTGTTACTTTTGGATCTTCTTGTTTTAAAGCAGAACTTGTTACTTCTGTATAAGGCTTATTCATACTTGAAGAATCGACTATTAAATAAACAATTAAAGCCATTACAAATAAAATTGGTAAAAATACATAAATAATTTTATTTTTTGTTTTCTTTTTCATTTTAATCTCCTATTTTTTCAATAATTTATTATATTTTATTTTTTAAGTCAAATAAATAATTTATAATTTTATTGATTTTTTTATTGTATTTGCTATTATATTTTCAGTAATAAGAGGTATTATATGTTTTATAATTATAAAAAACACGAAGACGAAATACATAATGAACAAGCAAAAAATGAAAATATTGTTAAAGAAAATATTGATAAACCTAAATACATTGAAAGTACAATCAAACAAGCGGTTAGTAAATTAAAAAAGATAAAATATACTCAATTTAAAGAAGACTTAAAACTTAGTATAAATTTAATAAAAGATTGGTTTAATGGTTCATATAAAAAAGTTCCTAAAAAAACTATCATCTCACTGATTGCAGCATTAGTATATTTTATAAATCCATTTGATCTTATTCCAGATTTTATTATAAATTTTGGATTCTTAGATGACATAAGTGTACTTTATTTTGTTTTCCAGAAATACTATAAAGATTTAGAAGATTACAGAAAATTTTTAAATAATCAAAAACAAATGGATTGGATTGATGAAATTGATAAGCGATAATTAATTATTGTTTTTCATAAAAAATATATAATTTTTTATACCATTATAATCAAACCGTGAAATACTCACGGTAATAAATTACCGTGCTTCTTTATTACAAAAAGCCATAAATCGCTTTCGATTTATGTGAGTTTTTCCATTGAAAGCCTGAATAGACTTCCTTTGGATACGATAGGCAAAACCAAATTGAATTTGATCCGCATAAAGACGGTTCCACACCGCTGGTTTTTCTTTTTTTATAAAATTTATTGTACTATGTTCATCTCGTGAACACTGGAATCCACAATCATCACAATGAAATGTTCTTACTTGTGGTGACAAGCCATTTTCTTTTATTGAGCTACAAGCAGCACACGTTCTTGTTGTTCCTTTTTCATTGAACCTTGAGACTCTTATTCCTTCATATTGTGATTTATATGAAAGAATATCAATGAATTTCGATAAAGGATTGTTATTTTGAACAGCTCTATTGATTCGCTTATTAACACTAACTTATTTTTTAAGTTAGAAAGAGTTTGTGGTGTTGTCCAATTACCAATTTTAATTTGTTTTATATCATGTTGTTTTGCATCTTGAACAACATGATTCGCTAATGATGATAAAACCATTTTTGTTCGTGTATTAATTTTATACTCTTTACTTTTTCTTTTTCTATAATATTATTATATTTTAATCCAATACCTTTTATTTTTATTTTTTTATTTGATAAATTTTTTATTTTTAAAAAAACTTTTTTTCGTTTTTATAATAAATTATTAATGAATTTTCTTTAGAAAAAGATTTTCTTTTATTAGAAACAACTGTAATATAGTTAGAATTATCTATTTTTTCTATATTTAAATTTACATCAAAAACATTAAGGTTTTCTGTATATAAATTTAAGGTTAAAAAACTTAAAAACATAATTATAGTTTTAAAAAAATATTCATAACTACTCTCTTTTGTATTAATTATTAAATATAATATATTCTTTATTTTTTTCTTCAATATTTATTGATTTTTTTTTTATTTTTGATATTATTACTAATATGAAAAAAATAATTCACATTCTTATTATTATTTTTGGTTTATTTAGTTTAAATATTCAGGCTATAAATATTAGTTCTCAATATAATATGACTGAATGTGAGCATGATCATGAAAACCAAAAACATGAAAAAATGCATAATATGAGTGAAGAGCATGATTGCTGTGATGATAATTCAATATGTGATAATTGTACAGACTGTAAACTTTGCACTAATTATGTAAAAATTTCTCTACAAAATATTTTTTCAGAGTACAATATAAATAATAGTAATTATTATATTTATTTTTATAATATAAAAGAATCAAACCCCAAAAATTTAATTATCCCACCTATTGTTTAATTTTATAATCAACAAACTTAAATTTTTATAAAACAATAGGAGTAAAAAATGAAATATATTTTTATTATATTAGCTGTAGTATTTACAAATACAGCATTTACACAAGATAATCACAATCATCAAAATCATTCTAACAGTGTTATAGAAACAGAATATACTTGTCCAATGCATCCTGAATTTATAACAACAAATAAAGATGCAGAATGTCCAAAATGTGGGATGAATCTTGTAAAAAAAGAAAAACAAGAAAAACAAATAGACAATACAACATATGTATGTCCGATGCATCCTCAAATAAAAAATTCGGAACCTTCTGAATGTCCTATCTGTGGAATGGATCTTGTTCCTGAAAAAAAAGAAGAGTCAGCAAATGCTGATTCTTCCATTACAATAAAACCAGAAACTCAACAAAATATTGGTGTTACATTTACAAAAGTAAAAAAAGGAACTTTATGGCAAATAATAAACACTTATGGAAAAATTGAAAGTAATCAAAACAAAGAAGTTAACTATAACTTATATGTAGATGGATGGATAAAAAATATTACTGAAAAAAGAAATGGAGAATTAGTAAAAAAAGGCGATTATCTATTTTCACTGTTCTCTCCCGAATTAATTGATGCACAATATAATTTTTTGTTAGCGTTTGAAGGAAACTCTAACCAGCCTTTTTTAAAAAAAGCTGATCAAAAATTAAAATATTTAGGGTTAAATCAAAAAACTATAGATAAAATAAAAAATGAAAAAAAAATAATTGAAAATATACCGTTTTACGCACTGGAAGATGGCATATTACATAATTTCAATATAAGGAAAGGTCAAAAAGTACAACAAAATTCAACTTTATTTTCAACCTTTTCTAATAAAAGTACATGGGTTAATATTTTTGTACCAGAAAACAAAGGGAATTGGATAACTAATAATACTGCGTTTTCATTAGAATACAATAATAAGAAATACAATTCAAAAATTGATATTATTTTACCTAAAATAGAAAATAATTCTATCGTAGCAAGAGGAACTTTAGGACAATTTTTACCCATTAACTCAACTGTTGATATAACTTTATACGGTCAACCTATAAACAATGCTATATATGTTCCAGTAGAGTCTTTATTATTAAGCAAGAACAAAAACAGAGTGATAATAAAAAATAATAATCAATTTGTTCAACGTAATGTTGAAGTAGGTAAAATTATAAATAATAAAGCCCAAATTATAAAAGGCTTAAAAGAAGGTGAGATTGTTGTAACTTCAAGTCAATTTTTAATTGATTCTGAAGCAACTTTATCTTCTGGATTCTCAAATATTTCAGGGGATCACAATCATGATTAATAAGATAATAGAGTTCTCGGTCAAAAAACCTTACCAAATTTTATTATTATTTTTAGTTTTAACAGTATTTGGATTTTATTTAATTGATAAGAATAAATTTGATGCTATACCTGATCTTTCAGATAAACAAGTTATTGTTGAAATCAGTTCACAAGGAAACTCTCCTAAAACAATTGAAGAGCAAATAACTTACCCTTTAACTCAATCTTTACTTTCTATACCAAAAACTAAAACTGTACGTGGATTTAGTTTTATAAATAAAAGCTATATTTATATTATTTTTGAAGATTCAGTAGATTTATACTGGGCAAGAAGTAGAGTATTAGAATATTTAAATTCAGCAAAATCTGATCTTCCAAGCAATGTATCTTATGAAATAGGTAGCGATGCAAGTGGGGTGGGCTGGATTTATCAATATGCACTAACAGATAAAACAAACACATACAACATTTCAGATTTAACAACCTTTCAAGATTGGACAATTAAACAAAAATTAGAAAGTGTGAGCGGAGTATCTGAAATTGCAACCGTTGGGGGCTATAAGAAAGAATATGAAGTTATTATTTCGCCAAATAAAATGTTATCTTATGAATTGGAACCAAAGGATATAGAAGCAGCTATAAGAAAAAATAATTCTGAAGTTGGTGGATCAATTTTAGAACAAGGTGAAAAAGAATTTTTAATTCAATCAGATGGTTTACTTAGAAATATAAACGATATTAAAAATATTATTATTAAATATAATCCAAAAACACAAGAAAATATTTTATTAAAAGATATATCTCACATAAGAGAAGGAGCAGAACCAAGAAGAGGAATTGCTGAATTAAATGGACAAGGTGAAGTAGTTGGGGGAATTGTAGTTATGAGATACAATGCAAACCCATTAAAAACAATTGAAGGAATAAAGAAAAAAATTAAAGAAATAAAAAATTCTTTACCTAAAGAAATAGAATTTGTAACAGTTTATGATAGATCTAAATTGATTAACAACTCAATTGATAATTTGAAAAATAAAATAACAGAAGAAATTATTATTGTATCCTTAATATGCTTACTATTGTTTTTTAGTATAAGATCAAGTCTTGCAATAATTATTTCTATTCCTATAAGCGTTATTATATCTTTTATTGTAACTTACTATTTAGATCTCACTTTAAATATTATGAGTTTAGGAGGGATTGCAATTTCTATAGGTGTTATAGTAGATGCTGCAATTGTAATGGTTGATAATGTTAATAGAAAAATTAATACCAAAAATACTAAAGAAACATTTATAAAAGCATGTCAGGAAGTCGCCCCCTCACTGTTCTTTTCTTTATTAATTATTAGTATAAGTTTTTTACCATTACTTTTACTAACTGGTCAAGAAAGTAAAATGTTTGAACCATTAGTACTTACAAAAACGATTATTATGTTTTTATCAACTATTATTGCTATAACATTTATTCCTGCAATAATTGCTATATTTGTTAAAAAACCTGCTTTAAAAGAAGAAAAACATTACTTTTTTATACCTATTATTTTTATTTATAAAAAAATTATTAACTTTTTATTAAAATTTAAAAAAACAACAATTACTATTTCAATACTTTTAATTTTAAGTGTTACATATCCTATTAATAAAATGACATATGAGTTTATTCCCGAACTTAATGAAGGTGATCTTTTATACATGCCAACTACTTTACCAAGTATATCACCTACAGAAGCTCAAAAAATACTTCAAATAACAGATAAACTTATTAAACAAGTACCAGAGGTAAAAACAGTTTTCGGTAAAGTTGGTAAAGCAGAAACCAGCACTGATCCAGCACCCTTAACTATGTTTGAAACAACCATTCAACTTAAAGATAAAATTGAATGGAGAAAAGGATTTACACTTCAAGATATTATTAGAGATTTAGATCAAAAAGTGCAAATACCAAGTTTAAGAAATGCTTGGATTCAACCAATTAAAACAAGAATTGATATGTTATCTACTGGTGTTAAAAGCCCTATAGCATTAAAAATATCAGGAACAAAATTTGATGATATAACAAAATTAGCTAAAAATATTGAAAACAAGATAAAAAACATTGATAATGTTCAAAGTGTTTTCGCTGAAAGGTTATCAGAAGGTTCTTATTTAAAAATTAATCCTAAAAGAGATAAATTAAATAAAGAAGGAATTAATATTACTGATTTTCAACAATATGTTAAATATGCAGTAGGTGGTCAACAAGTAGATACAATATATCAAGGTCGTGAAAGATATGGAATTAGTCTACGTTATCCAAGAGAATATAGAGATAACATTCAAAAAATCAAAGATATGTATATATCCATTAATAATAAAAATTATTCTCTATCAGAAATTGCCGATATAAATATTGAAAATTATCCCACAATGATTAAAACAGAGAATTCAGAACTTGTGAGTTATATTTATATTTATTTAAAAAATAATGACTTTGAAAGTTTTATAAAAAAAGCTAACAAAGAAATAGAAAACATTAATTTCAATGGTAATTATATCGAATGGATTGGAGATTATAAAAAATTAAAAGAAAGTGAAGAAACATTTAGTTTTATTATTCCCTTAGTTGTTTTAGTTATTTTATTTATTGTTTTTTCTTTATATCAATCTATATATTTAACTACTGTTAACTTTTTAAGTATTATTTTTTCTATATCTGGTAGTATTTGGTTATTGAGCTTTTTTGGATTTAATTTTTCAATAGCAACATATGTTGGGCTTTTAGCTTTAGCTGGATTAAGTATAGAACTTTCTATACTTATGACAACATATATCTTAAACGAAAAAGGTAATAAGAAAAACAGACTAATCAATGGAGCAGTAAAAAGAATAAGACCTAAATTTATTACGGCACTAACAGTTATATTTAGTTTATTACCAATTATGCTTTCAGAAGGTGCTGGTAATGAATTTTTAATTACTATTGTTGCACCGTTGTTTTTTGGTATTATATTTTCTTTTCTTTATAGTCTTATATTTTTACCTATTTTTATTTCTTATTATTTAAAAGATTAATAATCTAATAAAAATAAAGTTAAAAATAACATACAAAGAACTATAAAATCCTTTAATGACAACTTAAAACGTTTAGCATTTATAAAATCAAAAAAAGATTCCATTATTATAAATGCTAATGTTCTTAATACTGAAATATATTCTACAGGTAAGAATTTAACAATAATTATGTTCAAATATGAGTAATTTAAATATAACAATGGAAAAAGTATTAATAATTTATAATGTTTTTTTTCTAAGTTTTTAACTTCCTTCTTTTTAAAAGACATACTAAACCAGCATACATTAAACCTACCCATTCCAAACATTAATAGTAAACCATTAACAATTTTAATTCATCTTTCTTTTATTTATTTAATGACTTTTATTATACAATAAATATTTTAATAACAAAGTACTAATTGCAATAATTCTTTGAATTTTTTCTTTTATTCTTATATAATGAAAAACAAAAAAGGAATAATTTATAATGTCAGAAAGAAAAAATATTTTTATTATTGATGGAAACTCATTTATTCATAGGGCTTTTCATGCATTACCACCATTAACAAACAGCGAAGGATTCCCAACAAATTCTATTACTGGAACACTTAATATGATTAACGCAATCATGAATAAATTCGAATATGAAAAAATAATTATTTGCTTTGACTCTAAAGAAAAAACATTTAGACATGAAATGTATCAAGAATATAAGGCAAACAGACCACCTACTGATCCAGATTTAAAAAAGCAATTTCAACCTATTCGTGATATTATAAAGGCATTAGGATTACCAATACTTATAAAAGATGGAGTAGAAGCTGATGATACTATGGTATCTTTAGCAATAAAAGCAGAAAAAGAAGGATATAATGCTATTATTGCTACATCTGATAAAGATATTAAACAATGTGTAAATGAACATATTTTTATTTTAGACACTAAAGATGCAGATACTAAAGGTGAATATTATGGTGTTGAAGGAGTTATTGAAAGAGAAGGAGTTACACCAGAACAAATTATTGATAAACTTTCTCTTATGGGAGATAAAGCCGACAATATACCTGGAATTCAAGGCGTAGGCAACAAAACTGCAATCAAACTTATTCAAGACTTCGGCACAATAGAAAACTTAATAAATAATACAGAAGAATTAAAAGGTAAGTTAAAAGAGAAAATTGAAAATGGTATTGATGATCTAAAACTATCTAAAGAATTAGTTATTATTAAAAAAGATGTTGATGTTCCAAGCATTAAAGATTTAGTTGGAGAAAAAAATCCAGAAGAATTAATTAAATTACTGGATACATACCAATTAGATAGATTAAAAAAATCTTTTATAAATGATAGTGATCTAAAGTCTTTAAACTTTGATCTTCCAAAAGAAATTTACAATTATAAACACTTAGATTTTGATGTTATTAAGTCTATTCGTTCAGACCAAAGTATTATTATGAAAACTTTTAGTTTTAATAATAAAGACTTTTTCTTAATAAATTATTTAGACGAGACTTATTTAACAGATACAGATGATGAAATGTTTTTTGCATTAATTGACAAAATTTATATTTTAAATCCACAATTAGTTAGTAACAATATAAAAAGTGTTTTAAAAAGAATTTATAATAATTATAAACCTACAAATTATCACATTAATGTTTATGATTTAGAAAATTATGCCTATATTTTTAACAGCTATAATTTAAAAACTAATTTTATTGACTTTGTAAATGATAAAATAACTCACTTTAACTTATGTAAAGAGAGAGAAGAATTTAAATTATTTGATCCTAAAAAATCTAAATATGATAAAATGGATTATGAGCAACTATTAAAAGTTTCATTAGAAGAAATTTTTATTCTTAATCAATTTTTAAAAGATATAAGAAAAGATAAAACATATACAAACTCTGAATTAATTAGAGAAAATGCAATATCATCTATTTTAGCTAAAATGGAGCATATTGGCTCTAAGATTGATGTTAATAAACTAACAAACTATGAAAGTGTACTTAACAAAGAAATAGATAATCTTAAGAATAAAATATTTGAAATGGCAGGAGAAGAATTTAATATTAATTCACCTAAACAAGTTGGGGAAATATTATTTGACAAAATAGGGATAGAAACTAAAAAACGATCAACAGCAGAAGATATATTAATATCATTAGCTGATAAAAACCCTATAATAAATCATATTTTAAACTACAGAAGTTTAAGTAAGATTGTATCAACGTACATTACTGGTCTTATTAAAAGAGCAGACGATAAGGATAGACTACATACAACTTATACTCAAACCTTAACGGCTACTGGAAGATTATCTTCTGTTGATCCTAATTTACAAAATATTCCTATTAGAACAAAAGAAGGATCTTATATTAGAGAATGTTTTATTGCGAAAGAAGGATATAAAATTGTAGCACTAGATTATTCTCAAATTGAATTAAGATTACTAGCTATTATGGCAAACGTAAAGCATATGGTTGATGCATTCAAAAATAATAAAGATATACATAGAGCAACAGCAGCAACGATATTAGATATTAATTATGATGATGTTTCTGATGAACAAAGACGTATTGCAAAAGGAATTAACTTTGGATTAATTTATGGTATGGGGGCTAAAAAATTAGCAAAAGAACTGAATATTGAGAAAAAGGAAGCGGAAAGCTATTTGAATGCATATTTTGAAAAATATTCAGAAGTAAAACCTTATTTTGAAAAACAATTAGATAAAGCAAGAAAAGATCTCTATGTTGAAACATTATTTGGTAGAAAAATTCCGACAACTGATATTCAATCAACTAATGCCTTTGTCAGAACTCATGCTGAAAGAGCAGCTAACAATGCAAGTATCCAAGGAACAGCAGCAGATATTATAAAGTTAGCAATGATACGAATATCTAACGAAATTTTAGATAGTTCAAATAATGATATTAATATGCTAATGCAGGTTCACGATGAATTGGTATTTGAAATAAAAGATGATAAAGTTCAAGAATATTCAATTAAAATTAAAAATGTAATGGAGTCAGTTATAAAAAATGAAGTACCATTGTTAGTAGAATATAATATTGCCGATAATTGGCTAGAAGCTCATTAAAATAAAAAAAAAGGAAAAGTTATGAAAAAAGTTTATATTTTATTTACCAAAAGTAAGAAAGAAAGCCTCGCCATTTATGGCGGGGAGAAGTAACTCTGAAGTAAAAGTAGATGTTAGTCAACTACCCGCCTTTAAAAAGGCAGGCTTGTAAAAGCCTTGGT
>CETM01060399.1_pt1 | contig 66086 bp, 68 predicted proteins | sample 361451 | NCBI WGS metagenome assembly CETM01 (sample SAMEA2622690, study PRJEB7988) | marine metagenome | isolation source: saline water (ENVO:00002010), including
GGATACAGAAGTATTTTCCTCTACTCTATATAACTGTGATGATTCGGGTACATTAGTCGCTAGGGCAATACGTTCACTAGTAACTTCCTGATTTTCTATGCCTGTTTCCATCTCTATCAAACACGAAATACTAAATAACATCAACAACAGACAACAAAAGCTGATTTTAATTTTAAAAAAGAAACCCATTATAATTTTGATATACCCTACACATAGTTTATATTCATTATAAAGATTTTCATCTCTGACAATCACCTTTATGCAAACTGTGATCATTAAAAAACTTTACAAAAATCTTTAATAAGTCATAATCATCTATAACAATCCAAAATTAATCAGAGGTTCACCGTGATACGAGCATTAGGAGACAAAGTCCCCAAAATCCACCCTACCGCATTTGTAAGCGAGTCAGCATACGTCGTTGGTGACGTAGAAATTGGCCCCGGATCTTCCATTTGGCACGGAGTTGTTATTCGTGCTAACAAACATAAGGTTACAATTGGAGCGAATGTTAACATCCAAGACGGTAGCGTAATTCATAGCGATTCAGACTGTACATTTGGAGATAACACAACACTCGGCCATTTGGTTATGTGTCACGCCAAGTATGTGGGTAGCAATACTTTATTAGGCAATGGTGCTATCGTTAACAATGAGGCAAGTATTGGTTCAAACTCAATAATCGCCTCTGGAGCAGTTGTACTAGGAAATGTAATCATTCCAGACGATTCCTTCGTGGTTGGAGCTCCTGCTAAAGTAGTTAAACAAACTGATGCAAAACACCATGAGATGATAAAACGCACTTCAGAAAACTATTATGAAAATGGTCAGATATTTTTACAAAACAACTTACAAGATCCAGACCAACACAAATTCACATAGAGTCTAATCATGGAAAGATACAAAGCACACCTTACTCATATAATCTGCTACAATAATTACAAAATAAACTACACAGGGATATGAACATGGGAAACCTACCATTTGGGAAACAGGGGATGTTATTAATTGTGCTACTTACCGGACTGATTGGTCTGGGAACAGTAGGCCTTCTGAGCTTCACCTTATCTCCATGGGACACTATATATTCATCTTGGCCTTGGAACCTATTCTCTAGCAAATAACCAGGGCTATGTCTCGGAACTACACATTAAGCCTAGCCAGAATCTTGTAGGGAACTAGTTTTAGTATAAATGAAACTAACCTCCAATATGCAGGCACATAAAACTGAAACTTCTTAGATTCGATCCCTTTAACTATGCATTTAGCAGCAGACTTAGCGGATGTAAACAAAATTCCATCATCCAAATGATTTGTCATCTTAGTCGCTATCAATCCAGGTTTTATCAGCGTTAATCCAATCCCTAATTCATTCGCCTCTTTTCGCAAACCATCCATATAGAAATTGACCATCTGTTTGGACAAACCATACTCCAAATTACTAGGCCTAGCCCGATCACCAGCTATAGAAGATATCACAGCTATATTTCCTTTCCCCAATTTAGCAAATTCGTTCATGAACTTTCTGATAATCAACACTGTACTTAAACCATTTACATCCAAGAATCGCTCCAAAGGATCCAATTGCTTAGCTTCTGGAGATTCCGAACTCAATAAAAGTCCATGAGCAATTAATACTAAATCGATACCACCGATTTCTTTGGTACATTTCATCACTAATTTATCCAATTCCTCTCTGATAGCAACATCAAAACTAGTAGTCTTAACTGCGTTAGCTCCAGCCATACGCAATTGAGCCTCCTGTTTTTGAAGCTGATCTAAATTTCTTGATGCTAGAAACAAATTATGTCCTTTAGTTGCCCATATCGAAGCACATTCCTTAGCGATGTCAGAATTGGCACCAATGATTAATATGTTCTTATTATTGCTCATTATTAACTCGTCTCCAATAATTAGAAGAAAATACAGGATCAATGAATCTCTCAAACTCTCTGTATTTAGGAAAATTAGAACCAAAATACTGAGAGTTCATCCTAAAATCCTTGGCGGGATATATCTTCCCTCCATTATCAAAAATAATAGCATCCATATCATCCAACAATTCGAACAATTCACAATTAATCTTAAAAAAGTCCAATGACATCGTCACTCCTTCTTGAGGAAAGGACATTTTACCCAATGAACTATGGGTACCGAAAATCTTGATCACATTCAGAAATGACAGGCTTCCAGAAGTCTCCGCTATTCGCAAGATTTCATCCAACGCCACTGAAGCATTTGGGTACGGCACTAAACATTGATATTGTAAAAATCCTTTGGGGAAAAATATCTTGTTCCATGAAGGCAGTCCATCTAAAGGAAACAAAAATGCATCATAATATTTACTGCCTGAATCTTTAGAATTTAACTTAGCATACAACGAGTTGATCATTCGTACAGTGAATTTATTTATCACTCCCGGAATCCGAAAAAACTGTGGCACCTTTACTTGCTTGGCCTTCTTATAATCGTGCTCTACTCTAGAAGATTCAGAATGATTACCCAGTTGTAATATGCCAGAACCAAGTTTTTGTGACACATTCAGCCAACCAACAGAATACAGAAATTCTTGGTCATATTTATGGCTTAATTCAATAAATTCAGATATAGAATTAAATGAGATATTTCGAACATGCATATACGGCGAAGAAATTTTCATCAATTTGATAGTTGCAGAAGTTATTAAGCCAGTTAGTCCCAGTCCCCCGATGGTCGCCTGAAATAAGTCGAAATTTGTATCCGGGCTACAAACAATTTGATTCCCGTAACTAGTACAAAGGGTGAATGATTCAACATGATTGCCGAACGAACCCATCCTGTGATGGTTCTTACCATGAATGTCATTCGCAATGGCTCCGCCAACAGTAACTTCTTTTGTCCCAGGAACAACTGGCAGTATCCAACCACATGGAACAGTTTTATCCAAAATCTGTTTAAGGGTTACTCCTGCTCCACACCTGACCATTCCAGAAATGTTATCGAAATCAATACCATCCAAACTTTCACTATCAAAAAGGAAACCCTGATTATTCATACAGACATCCCCATATGATCTTCCTTTACCGAAAGGAATGATAGAGGTTCCAGACTCAGACAGTTTTTGTGGATCTAAATATTCAACGTCAGTCACGATACCAACAGGACTATGCTTAGCGTGCATAGACCAAGGATTGTATTTGAGGTTCTTCAATCTAGAAAACCTTTTCGAAATATAATGCTACAAAACAAACCATAAACCAAGCAATAAAGGTTAAAAGTAATGGAGTATCCTTAATCAGTAAAATTGTTGGATCTCGCATAGAATTACCTTCTCGCATAAGCATAATAAATCTTAGTATTCCGCAGATTACAAATGGAATGGAAATCAGCATCCGTTGATCATTGAATATTTGCTGGCCCAAAATCACCCAGAGACAATAAATAATAATCACCAAACCAGCAGTAATATTGATTGAAGCGTCCAAATAATCAACTATCCCTGAATCTTCCCTCACATTAGAACTGTTCAGATATTTATTCTTCCGCTTTATGAGGCTAATAAACAAAGCTGTAAAAAATGTTACCAAAATCAGCCACGATGATAATTCCAAGTCAATTACAACTGCCCCAGCATAAACACGTAATACAAAACCCAAAGAAACAATTATTACTCCCCATTGTATTAATGTTTTAAGGTACGCAGAATATAATAAATTAATAACGTAGTAAGTTGCGACTATAGCTGTTAACACTGGTGACACATAGATGTAACTGATCGTTACAGATACTCCCAATAACACGATTGATAATCCAGCAACTGGTAACATCCCAAGCGCTCCAGAGGCAAAAGGTCTATCTTTGTTCACCACGTCATTTAAGTCTGTTTTCGCATCAAATAAATCATTCGCACAATAAACGGCACTTGAAGCCAAGCAAAAAATTCCAAAAGAGATACATACAACATAGACTTCTGATATTTCTCCCAATCTAAGAGCGAATACCAAAGGTACAAATAAAAGGCCATTTTTAATCCATTGCCATGGTCTTAAGGTTATTAATACTGTGCTCAGGTAATTCATCACACTCCAAGGCTAATTAATTCCTACTTGAGATGGAGCCGATGAAGGGAGTTGAACCCTTGACCTACGGTTTACGAAACCGCCGCTCTACCACTGAGCTACACCGGCATCACGAAACTCCAGAGCATAATTTTAGCATAGCCATTAGATGTATATAGTTGACAAATAGCCTTTATGATGTAGAATATATACCGTTGATGTGAATGGTATCCGTTCCCTCAACGCGATATAATAAACCTAAAAGAGAAACATAATTAATTTTTCAAATCTATTAAACGAGAACACTATTGACATTTATAACTAAACTGGCGCTGGAAAAAAGATCCGTATCTCTACTGATAATCATACTAGTGGCAGCATTAGGCGTATATTCCTACCTAACTCTCGAGCAAGAACTATTCCCAGACATTGAATTTCCGAACATAACCATAATAACTTTTTACCCCGATTCCAACCCAGAAACCATCGACCGAGATATAACCGTTCCTCTGGAAGACTCAATCAAATCTATAGAAGGAATCCGGACGATCCAGTCCACATCATCTGAGTCAAATTCCGTAATCTTAGCCACTTTCGAATTCGGGGAGGATATGAAAGAGGCTGAACGCACTATAGAAAGTAGTATTTCAAGTGTTAGACTTCCTGAGTTCAGTACAACCCCACAAGTAAACCGGATTAATAATAACCAGTTCCCTGTCATGAGACTTACTATTGCTGGAAATCGAGACATTCCGTCTTTACAAACAGTCGTAGATGAGATGATCATTCCTGAAATTGAATCTGTAAGCGGTGTGTTCAGAGTAGACGTATCAGGTCAAACAGACGAAAGAGTAGAAATACGAATAGATGATCAAAAACTTGAAGACACTGGGTTAACTAGATCGGATATCACTTTGGCTGTTCAGAACAGCAACATAGACACATCAGCAGGCAGTTTGACAGATCAAGGCCTGCAATATCCGATCAAGACCTCAAACAAACTAACTTCCCTCGTAGAACTTCGAGAATTAATCATAGGCCATGAAAAACAATGGGACCCAACCACCCGTTCTATGCGTTCTTATACCGATCGACCAGTATATCTAACAGATGTAGCAGCCGTACTTATAGACACTGATGATGCTACGACAATATCGAGAACTAACGGTAAGCCTAGCCTCACACTATTTATATTAAAGGATCCCGATGCAAACACTGTTGATGTAACAGACGGCATCTCTGAAATCACACAAGATATACCCAATTTACCGGAAGATATAAGCATTCTAGTACTTCAGAATGACGGTCCTGAAGTCGAGAAATCATTAGCCCAATTATTTGGTGAAGGTTCAGTAGGATTCTTATTCGCTATATCGGTGGTATTCATCTTCCTGCTCAATTTCAGGCCTAGTCTATTAAAAGGAACTCAAATAGCCATCCGGCCAACATTCATCATTGCATGCTCTATCCCATTGAGCGTTTTAACAGGGGTTATTTTTGTTAATCTATATGGGATATCACTCAATTTCATGAGCTTAGCAGGCCTTGCCATCGCGGTGGGCAGAGTCGTTGACGACAGCATAGTAGTATTAGAGAACATCTACCGACACATACAGATGGGTGAATCCAAATACGAAGCCGCGATTGAAGCAACCAAAGAAGTGGGTGCCGCCATTGTGTCTTCTACTTTGACTACAGTAGCGGTATTTATACCCCTTACCTTCATTGAAGGACTAGTAGGGCAGTTTTTCACACCGTTTGCAATCTCGGTAAGCTTTGCGTTATTAGCATCAACTGCCGTAGCTTTAACAGTGGTTCCTGTACTAAGTATTTTTGTTCTAAATGCTGAAAAGATTCGGGATTCAGTGGATCCTACCACCGATAGTTCTACCTACGCACAATCAGTCTATCTGCCTATTTTGCGCTGGGCAATTAACCATAAATTATTGGTTATAGTTGCTGCCGTAATCATTTCCGGATCCAGCTTAGGATTACTAAGATTCATACCTGCCACTTTATTCCCTCCAACTGAATCGGAGTATATTACTCTAGACCTTAAACTACCTACCAGCAGCTCAATCGGCCAAACTTTCCAAGAAGTTCTCAAAACCGAAGCCGTTCTTTCTCAACTAGAGGATGAAGACATTGTTAGGACATACCAAGTGACTATAGGGGCATCATCGAATTTACAAGGTATAGACGCAGCTAGTGCAGGATACAATCTCGCAGGTTTTTTCCTCACAGTAGATAAAACCAGACAATCCGAAACCGTTGAATTCCTCAATAACAATTTAAAACTCAACGAGTCCACAGAAATCAATATTGAAGGTATAGGTAGTGGCCCACCTGCTGAAGATTTACAAGTGACCCTCACTGGAACAAATTTCACAGAAATTAACCAAGCGGCCAACACCTTGGTGACAGGAATATCTAATATCGAGGGGGTGAGAAATGTTACTAGTGACGTTAAAGACTCCAAACCTCAAATAGTAATCAAACCAAATTTGGAAGAAATAACAGCTCAGCAAACATCTGTCAGTTCTATAGCATCACAGACTAATCAGATGTTAGTAGGAAGGAAAATTTCTGAAATAGATATCAACGACACGACATTAGACATACTAATAATCTCAGACATCCCTGATGTAGACAACATTAATCTTATTAAAGGATTAAATATTGAAACCCCATCAGGTCAAACAAAATTAGGAAGTCTAGCAGATATAGTCATCGAAGATGGACCGACATCAATTACAAGATATGATAATGAAAGATCTATCAGTATCAGCGGAAACATAACAGCAAAAGATACCCAAGGCATTGGACGGAAAGTTGATTCAGTCATAGAAACATCAGAACTACCTCCTAGCGTCACAGTACAGACAGGGGGAATTTTCGAGCAAATTAGTGAAGGGTTTCAAGACTTATACTTCGCTATGTTTGTAGGTGTGATTCTTGTATACCTGGTTATGGTCATATGCTTAGGGTCTCTGCGGAATCCTTTCATAATCATTCTTAGCCTGCCTCTTGCCATAGTTGGAGCTCTCGTAGCTCTAACCATTACTGATCGAACTTTAAGTCTTTCGGCATTAATGGGATTTCTATTACTAATTGGAGTAGTAGTGACTAATGCACTAGTGTTACTAACTTTTGTAGAGCAATTAAAAGATCAAGGCCTAAATGCCTATGACGCTATTCTAGAAGCGGGAAGAATTCGATTACGGCCGATTTTAATGACCGCCTTCACCACAACTTTCGCATTATTACCTCTAGCATTGAATTCCTCAGCAGGAGACGGAGGAATAATTGGTGCAGAATTAGCGACTGTGGTAATCGGGGGGTTGGTGAGCAACACATTTCTTACTCTTCTAGTGATTCCTGCTATTTATCTTTTATTCCAAAATAATGGTCCAGGAATATTAACAAGAGTTAAAAATGTCACAGCAAAGGTTTTCTCAAGATAAAGGAGATATGGAATAAGAAATGAAATCAACAACAGATAACAACTCAATCTATACTTCCAAGATGAAGTATATTCTATATTTGGTCATATTCTGTGCCATTGTATTTACATATGGTTGTTCTTCTGAACAAGAAGTAGATGAAACAGCCGAAGACATAAATATCGTAACTTCTGAAATAAAAATTCAAGGTAGTCTCTATTTTCCTAGCAGGCACATTATTTCATTCGACACTAATGGAGAAATAGGCCAAATCAATGTGTCTCTCGGAGATAATGTAGTAGCGGGACAGACTCTAATGGTGCTAGATCCTACTACTAAAATGACCTTAGAGCAATCTGCAAAACAAGCACAAGTTAATTTGGATACCGCAACAGAAAAATTAAACTTGTACCAAACTAACCAAGACAACAAAATAGCCGCGAAAAAGTTAGCTCTAGACACTGCAACCACTACCTATGAACAACTTATAAATGATCACGATAAAAAAGTTGCTGATAAAGAAAAACTCTTAGCTGCAGCTAATTCAACCTTAGATTCTTCTAAGAAGACTTTAGCAAACTTCGAACACTCTCAATCCGCTAAAATCACCAAAGCTGAACAGGCGGTTAAAAAAGCCGAACAGGCGGTTTCTGCTGCAAAATTAAAAATCGAAACGGCAGAAGACAATCTGAGTGCTAGCGACATAGTTAAATCACAAAACTTAGCACAAGCAGAAAAAACTCAAGAAGCTGCGGTACTTACGTTGCAGACTGCACAAGATGCGATGCAAACCCTAAAAATAGGGTGGCTACAAACACAAGCACCATTCAGAAAAGGAAGTTTTGATTTTGACAAAGTCGACAGATACCAAGCAGACATTGATGTCGCTCAAAAAGCTCTAGACAAAGCAAACTCTGACTTGGAAAATCTACTTGACGATGATGAAGACCTCGACAAAATAGATCTCGCCAACAAATTAAGAGTTGCTGAACTAGACCTTGATACAGCTAACAACGACTTAATTACTGCCAAGCAAGATTTGAAAAATATTACTGATGGTTCAGAAACTCTAACCTATCAAGAACGTAAAATAGCTGTCACAGTGGCTGAGGAACAAGTTGAAAAATATATCCGTGACATCGAAGACCTAGGAGAAAAACCTAGTGACCTATCTGTAGCTGACTCACGTACTAATATTGAAAAGCTCACTGCTGAACTTGAAGAACTACTCTATGACCCAAACAATAGCGAGTATGAACTAAACGCTGCGTCTGTAAAACTAGCCCGGCAACAATTAGAAGATGCTCTTGAGAATGCTTCAAAAGCCACTCTGAAATCCCCAGCTGATGCCACCGTCTATTCTATAAACGCGGATTTAGACGATTTGATTAATGACAGTTCAATAGTCATGAAGTTAGTTGAACCTCAATCTTTGATATTTAACGGCTCATTAGAAGGCGATTACCTTGATGACATAACATTGAATCAAAACGTGGAAGTACATATACCCAAATTAAGGACCCAACCTTTCAAAGGATTAGTTAAAGAAATCAAACAAGAACCTATAACAAAAAGAGGGATAATTACCTTCCCCGTGATTATTGAAATAGAATTAGACGCAAACATTGTGCAGGATCTTGAAAACTATCATGCTTTTGTATTAGTGAAAAACGCGCCTTAATTAAGTAAAACCCTGTATAGTTAATGCATGCGTATAGGAATAATTGGGGCTGGCATGACCGGCTTAACAGCTGCATATCATTTAAGTAAAGCAGGCCACGAGGTCATTATTTATGAGCATGCACCATTTATTGGAGGGCATGCCTCTACCTTTACTGTGCAAGGGACATTACTTGAACGTGGGTATCATCACTTATTCACAAGTGACATAGATATACAAGACCTCGTTGAAGACTTAGGCATACCCGATGTTCTTGAATGGATTCCATCCTCAGTAGGAATATACGCAAAAGGGTCTATATATAGTTTAAATTCACCAATAGATTTGTTGAAATTAACCCCTTTAAACTTATTTAATAGACTTCGGTTAGGATTCGTTCTTAAATATCTTCAGACCCAAAAAGACTGGATGAAATATGACCATATAACTGCTGTCGAATGGCTCAAATCCAAATTAGGAAACCAAGCCTACCAAATGCTGTGGGAACCACTACTCTTAGCAAAATTCGGATCAACATTGTATGAAAAAGTACCCATGGCTTGGATATGGGGAAAGTTGAACACCAGGGTAAAATCCAGGAAATCTGGTGCTAGTGGCGAATTATTGGGATACCCAAATGGAAGCTTCGAGACAATTTTAGATAAATTGACCGAACATTTAAACCAAAACAAAGTGGCCATTAATCTTGATACTCCAGTTACTAAGATTACTCAGGCAGAAGATTCCATCACCGTAGAAGTGAATAATGATTCGCACAACTTCGACAAAGTTCTTTCTACAGTTAGTAATGATGTTCTACTTGCACTTGCTCCTCAATTACAGGACTCTCCTTTATACACGGAACAACTAAATCAAATTTCATATCTATCAGCTGTTGTAGAAATATTAGTGCTGTCCGAACCCATCTCTAACGTGTATTGGCTAAACATCGCGGACAGTGCCTTCCCATTCTTAGGCATAATAGAACATACCAACCTAATTCCGCCAGAAAAATACAATGGTAAACATATCGCCTATATAACAAATTATGTTTCAACCGATCACCCTATTTTTAATATGGATGAAAAGGAATTGCTGGAAACTTACATCCCGTTTGTAAAACTTATCAACCCAGAGTTTAAAACCTCTTGGATACAGGAATCGTTCCATTTCAAAATTGGTAGAGCACAACCAGTTATGGGAATTAATTATTCGCAAAACGTTCCATCTCACGAATCTCCTATAACAAACCTATATGTCGCTAATACTGCCCAAATCTATCCAGAAGACCGAGGAACAAATTACAGCGTTCGTATGGGTAAAGACGTTGCTCTGCAAATGATGAGGTCGTAACCTTTGGATAAATCACTTCAACCTGTATTATTCTCGTGTAAAAACTCTATTATTTTCATTACAAATGAACAACGAATCTAAAATTAATATTGGTTCGCCAGTATTACAGTTTTCCTGGTCGCTTTATGACTGGGCCAATTCTGCCTGGTCAGCCATAATAATTACATTTATATTTTCACGATACTTCGTTGATGTACTATCAAATGATCCGAACACAGGCACACTTATATGGACATGGACAATTGGGTTATCTAGCTTCATAGCTGCATTGGCTAGCCCAATAGTAGGTAGCATTTCAGACGCTTCTAATGGCGCAAAACAATGGCTCATTGTGACCACTTGTCTATATTCAATCATAGCAATCGGTCTATGGTTCGCTGTTCCGGACCATCTTCCATTACTTGTCTTTGCATGCATCATTTTTATCGGAAATATTGCCTATGAAATCTCTCAAATTATTTATAACGGGCAACTTAAATTGGTAACAAATCCCACAAATTACGCAAAGATTTCAGGTTTAGCTTGGGCCTTGGGATACGCCGGTACCGTTGTCATTTTTGGAGTATATTATGCTCTGTTTTTCTTGCCAGAAGAATCTTTTCTGAATTTGAATCACGAAAATTTCGAACACATCAGAATTAGTTTCTTAATGACTGGCTTGTGGATTATAGTTTTTTCCGCACCTCTGTTTGTTTGTGTGCAAAAATCAAAAATACATACATATAAAAATCTCAATTTAAAAACTCCATTCATAAGCCTAAAGAATACATTCTCAGAAATCCGAAATTATCAAAATCTAGCAATATTCTTATTGGCTCGCCTATTTTATACAGACGGTATTAATGCAATATTTGCAGTAGCTGCTATTTATGCAACTCTTGTTTTCAACATGGATACCAATCAAATAATTATGTTAGCAATAGGCACTAATGTCGCAGCTGGTTTGGGATCGAGTATATTATGTTTCATAGAGCATCATGTCGGATCTCGTAGCATAATCTTAGTATCACTAGTCGCTATCACCCTAATAAGCATAATAATTTTAATAATATCTGAACCTTTAACATTTGTATTACTAGCCATGGCACTGAGTTTGTTCTTTGGTCCTATACAGTCTTCAAGCAGAGTTTATTTCGCAAAAGCAATCCCAGATTCTAAAAAGTACGAGTTTTTTGGGTTCTATTCATTTTCTGGGAAGGTTAGTGCTTTTATAGGGCCCACCCTGTTTGGAACAGTCACTTTTTTATTAACGTCCCCGAAAGCAGGCATGGCATCAGTTTTAATCCTTTTTGTGATAGGATTCTTCATTATGCTAAAAGTCGAACCTGATAGTTCAGATGATAATCGTTAAACGCTATTGAAAGTTTGGCATCACTTTTTGAGCAAATAAATTCAAACTATTTTGAGTAACTTCCCAAGACATTGCCCCTAATCGGAAATGAATAATCATCCCCCCTATACCTGTTTCATTAATTGCTTTTAGTTTTTCAGATACAGTCTCAGGAGATCCAACTATAAGCCCGTGCTCAACGCTATCTAAAGCTCTCTTAGTAGTCACAGCCGTTTGAGAACTTATTTCTTCTTGTGTGTTATATCTGGTCCGATTTTCTGTAAGGAACTTTCTCATATTCACAAAATTCTCTACTCCAATCTCTTCAGCTTCCTTATCAGTGTCAGCTACTACTATGTTTCGCCAAACCCAAGAATTTTGAAGGTTATGTTCAATCTGGGTGTCTTTATAATTATTAGCTCTCATCGTATCTCTGTAAGTATTAATCCTATCCGCAGTTACTTCATTGGTCTGTATATTCATTAAGAACGGACGATTTGTAGCAGCCATTTCTTTAATGGATTCCTCACCAGAACAAGCTCTGATGACTGGTGGATGTGGTTTTTGAAATACACCAGGCCGCAACGCTGGTAAGTCTATGTCCCAAAATTGACCTGAATGTTTGTAATTTTCAGTCGTCCATACTTTAGACAGAATTTCTTCGATCTCCAACAACCTATCAGCCGACTCTGTAGGATCTACTCCGAACCCTCTAAATTCATAATAATTGTATGCCGTACCTCTGCCAACTCCTACTGTGATACGTCCTTTACTCAAATTATCAATCAGCGACACTTGTTCAGCGAATCTAATAGGATGATGCAACGCCATTTGAGCCACCGCAAAACCTATCCTGATGTCATTTGTAGAACTAGCTATCGCAGAAGCAAAGGTCATAGGGTCCACATAAGCACATCCGCCGTCAAAATGATGCTCAGCCAACCATACCGTATCAAACCCTAAACGGTCACATAACTGAGCCTCTTTCAAAGATTCAGATATCACATCATAATCTTGACCGGGTACTTTACTTTCAGGAAACAGAAAATTCGAAAATTTCATTAATTACCTACCAATTATCTCTTAATATATTATGAGTATATATTATGCAGACTATTTATCAATCTTTATATAGCTAAACGCCTCCAACGCTTTGAGGCGAGATGTTTTTAAATCCACTATAGGCAACGGGTATTCTTTCCCTAGAACAACACCTGCTTTTTCTAATACTGATTGCGGAGCCTCCCAAGGAGAAAAGATGTACTCTAGGGGCACATCTTTTAGTTCTGGTATATAGGTTTTTATATACAGACCATCCGGGTCAAATTTCTTTCCTTGCAATATAGGGTTGAAAACCCTGAAATATGGAGCAGCATCTGCGCCACACCCCGCTATCCATTGCCAACCTGCACTATTATTCGCTATATCAGCGTCCACTAAACGCTCCCAAAACCAGTCTCTGCCAGCATGCCAATGAATCAAGAGATTTTTCACCAGAAATGATCCAACAATCATTCTCAACCTGTTATGCATATATCCAGTTTGGTTCAATTCCCTCATGCCAGCGTCCACTATAGGGTATCCAGTTATCCCTGATTGCCATTGCTTCAAATATGTATCGTCATATGACCAAGGAAACTCATCAAATCTTTCTTGTAAACTTTCATATGGAAGATGCGGGAAATGCCATAGCAAATAATGAGCAAATTCACGCCAGCCCAATTCAGAAAGAAACTTATCTGAATTGCCATTCATTAATGACCCTAAAGCCAATATCCTATGCCAAATCTGGTTTGGAGATATTTCACCGAAATGCAGATGTGGAGAAAGTCTTGATACATTTGGAAGAGCAGGGAAATCCCTTCCTGTTTTATAATTTGCTAGGTTTTGAGAGATGAAATTCGTTAAATTGAGGTTTGCATTAGTCTCACCTATTGACCAATTAGTTCCAAGTTTATCTACTACTGTATTCGCTGATGATAAAGATAATTCATTAACGTGAACCCCGGTTTCAATCTGATCTATAGAAGCCAAATCTGGTAGCCCTACCGGCAATCTAGGCTCAGGACCAGAGGAACATACTTTTTTATAAAACGGTGTAAAAACCCTGTAGGGTAAGTTATCTTGATTTAAAATTTTTGACGGTTCCCATAACAATGATCCATTATAAATTTGATAGTCTATATTCCTATCAGTCAGTATTTGGCGCAATTTAGCGTCCAGATTCCAATTATCTGGGGAATAAGCTCGGTTCCAAAACACTTTAGTGGATCTAGATTCCTCTATTACCTCTAATAACGTAGTTATTGTATCCCCTGCAAATACCTTTAATTTCCCATTCAAAGATTGATTTAATGATATTAAAGAATGATGCAACCACCATTTTGAGCCACTACCTAATTTTGGCATAGAAGTGGAATCATATATAAATACTGGAAGTACGTGCCCGGTCTTACATGCTTCAAAAAGTGCCGGGTTATCAGATAGTCTAAGGTCCTGTCTAAACCAGTGAATGGCGCGACTTGTCATTTATGCCTCAATATTGGTGGCGGAGAGAGTGGGATTCGAACCCACGATACCCGAAAGGATATACCGGTTTTCGAGACCAGCGCCTTCAACCGCTCAGCCATCTCTCCTATATTAATAAAACTTAATTATTAATTATACTTTCTGGCACCTGTAAAGAGCGAGCTAATTCCGTGATTTGTCTCCAGGTCTCATCTTCAATATAAACCCCTTCTGCTCGCCTCTTCTGTTCGGTTATGTGTTCGACTTCACCGGGATAAAACACTTCAGAGAATCCAGCAGCAGGAGGTGAGGTCTTAATGAATTCTGCAAATTCTTTGACACTTGTTTTAAATTCTTTTAGAGGCCTAAAATAATCAACATTGTAAACACTAATAAAACAACCATCATTATGCCTTGCTTTGGGGTCTATCCCAAATCCTAAGCCTGTAAATAATCCAGAAAACATCTCTACCATAAACGATAATCCATAACCCTTATGACCTTGATCAGCTCCTACAGGTAGTATCGCGCCACCAGCATAGTAGTCATTTGGATCAGTAGTAGGATTTCCATCTTTATCAACTATCCAACCCAACGGTACTTCTTCTCCTCTATTGCGAGCTAGGCTGATTTTGCCAGCTGCCACCGCACTAGTAGCCATATCAAGAACAACGGGGCCATCCAAGTCGCTCGGAACTCCTATACAAATAGGATTTGTGCCCAATCTTCTGGCTCTCCCACCGAAAGGAGCAACCGCTTTAGGACCTGCGCCTGAATCAGCAGTTATCAAACCAATCATGTCAGAATTAAGAGCCATAGTGGCGTAGTCTCCTAATCTGCCTATGTGACTTTGCCTCCTAACAGTCAGGGTAGCAACGCCTGTAGATTTAGCTTTATCTATAGCCATTTTCATTGCTTTTTCTGTGACAACAAAGCCAAAACCCCAATTCCCGTCTATTACGGCAGTCGAATCTGTCTCGCTGACAATATCAAATGGAGCTCCAGGTACTATATGACCTTTATCAATCCGTTCACAATATTCAGGGATATGAATCACTCCATGTGAATCATGTCCCACCAAATTTGCTTTTACCTGGTGCGAAGCCACTACGCTCGCTTCTTCTTCCGGTGTACCTTTTGCCACGTAAATAGCAAAGGCTAATTTCTCTAAATGGTCTGGTTCAAAATTTGGCATAGTACCCTCCTTGTAAATCAAACCTAGTCTATATTCAGTGACTAAATTTGTCTACGAGCAGACAAATAAAGTTCTTGTTAGTATCTGAGAGCCATGGTATTCTTAGTAGCTCTAGGCCCCCGTAGCTCAGTGGATAGAGCGCTGGCCTCCGGAGCCTGAGACGAGAGTTCGACCCTCTCCGGGGGTACCAATATATCGGGGTGTAGCGCAGGGGTAGCGCGCCTGTTTTGGGAACAGGAGGTCGTAGGTTCAAATCCTATCACCCCGACCATTTTAGACTTAAGTAGTGATATTGCGATGAATAAACATTATGAAATGTTTGTGCTTAATTATAATGCGATCAATCACCCTAAAGACGGTCAAACGCAAGAAGATATATTAGCTATAGCAGATAAAATAATTGCCAAGGGAGTTCCTTCCCAAATTCAAGGTACAGTCACTCAAAGCCTTCCTACAAACATAGCAACATGCATTAATTCATTACTCTCACAACATATGTTGACCACAACATCCTCAGATAAATATGTCATAACCGACACGGGTATAAATCATCTGATTACAAATGGCCAAAATATTCTCACTGATCTTCAATCCCAATTACCAGTGTGGTTTGGAGAAGTAGATGGGAGTCAGACTGATAATGACGGTTTCTGGACAGTGATTTCTGAATACTACAATTATTTTTACGTCGACGTACCGAGACTAAAAAAAATAATGAGCACAGACAATGAATAAAACTAACTTGATTAAACTACTACTAGGTTCAATCATAACATTGGGCCTAGTGTTGCTGTATTATTGTGTAAGAATCTACTTGTTAAATAATTAGGTTTTTATGAATAAATCCAAAGCTCAACAAATATTTGGAGACAACGCTGAAGCATACGCTAACAGCCCAGTACATGTACGCGATGATAGTCTAGATATCATTGAAAAAATGCTAGCAGGATATAATTTTGAAATGGCTTTAGATGTAGGTACAGGAGCTGGATTCACAGCCATAAGCATCTCAAATATCTCGCATACGGTGTTGGCAAGTGATCCTACTCGCCCAATGTTAGAACAAACTAGGAAAACCAGTATATCCGCAAATTCTGCCAATATCAGTGTTATTCAAAACATCGCCGAACAAATACCTATATCAACCAATACAGTTGATCTCATAACATGCCGAAAAGCAGGACATCATTTCCCTGAGTTTGATAAATATATACACGAATGTTCACGAATCCTGAAGCAAAAAGGAATTCTCATAATTGCTGATAGCATCAGTCCAGAAAATGAAGATTTAGACCAATGGCTAAACCAAATCGAACTAGAAAGAGATCCTTCTCATGTTCGTAACAGAAAATTGTCGGAAATAAATATGATTCTTAACAAGTATCACTTAAGAACTGTAGAACACCAATTAACTAGAATCCATTTATCTTTCAATAGCTGGGTTGATAGAACAGGGGTATCAAAATCGTACAAGAATCATATACAACAAAAATTTATAAACGCTGAACCTCATATAAAGGAAGCGTTCCAAATACGATCTATTGATAAGGACATCCTTTTTTCTTGGCCATGCGCCGTTATGAAATGTGTGAAATCCGTTTAATTCACCTATTTTTTAATCATTAATGTATAATAGGAGTTCATAAATTCGTGAAGGTTTAAATATGGAAGTAGTATTTTTGCAAGACGTACCAGGAACTGCAGATGCAGGGCAAATCAAAAACGTAGCTGATGGTTACGCTAGAAATTATTTAATTCCAAAAAAATATGCGGAATTAGTCACTCAAGACGCTATTAAAAGACTGCATAAGATTAAACATGCAGGGGACTTGGCTAGAATCAAAGTCACAGAAGAAATGGCGGAATTGGCTAAACTTATTGAAGGTACATCCATAGAAATAACAGGACGAGTTACTCCCACAGGACGTTATTATGGTGCCATAACTGGCACAAGAGTAGCAGATGAACTAAGCGAAATATTAGGAAGAACTATAGAACGTAGACTTCTAGATGTGATGGAAGCCATCAGAGAACCTGGTGATTACAACGTCACATTAAGATTAGCCAACGAAATAACCGCTGATATCCAAATTATTGCCACCTCTGAAGAGTAAGCATGTATGCAGAACAACTTCTGCCACATGATGTTGTAGCCGAAGAAGCTGTCTTAGGCTCAATTCTCATCGACAGTGATGCTTTCCTAAAAGTATCATCTAGGATTACACCGGATGATTTTTACAGAGAAAAAAACCGACTCTGCTTCGCAGCCTGCACCAAGCTTATTGAACGTAGCGAAGTTATAGACCAAATAACGCTATCCCGAGAATTAAGCCGAAACGATCAACTTGATGCTATAGGCGGAATGGCATATTTGAGCCATTTAATAGCAATAACACCCACATCAGTCAATGCGGAATACTATGCTAACTTGATATCACGAGCCTCAAAAATGCGTCAGCTCATCGACGCTGCCTCCAAAATCTCTGCTATCGGTTATGCAGATAATGAAGATGTTGATGTCTCAATAAGGCAAGCAGAAGATTTAATTTTTAAAATAAGCGATGTGGCAACGAATAGAGGATTTGCTCCGCTTAGACAAATCTTCGATGAATATCTAGAAGATAGAGCAACTTTCGCAGATGATTTAGACGCAACCACAGGACCCATAATGACTGGGTATGAAGACTTTGATCAACTCCTTGGCGGATTGCAAAGATCAGACATGGTCGTATTGGGAGCAAGACCAGGACTTGGCAAAAGTTCTCTTGCGGTAACTATGGCGGTCACAGCCGCTAAGAATGGCCTAAAAGTAGGTATATTTAGTTTAGAAATGAGTAGAGAGCAATTAGCCATGCGTATGCTCGCTTCGGAAGCCGAGGTAGATGCTCATAGATTGCGTTTAGGACTTGTTACAGAGGCAGATGAGCAGAGAATAACTGACTCTATCGGACAATTGTCTGATATACCTTTATTTATTGATGACACTCCATTCCAATCCATCTTAGAAATGCAAACTAAAAGTCGAAGACTAGCACTAGAGCATGGCCTCGACATGTTGGTGATTGATTATCTTCAACTTATCCAAGGAACATCGGCATCCACAGTAACAAATCGCGTCCAAGAAATCAGTTATATTTCTCGTTCTATAAAAGGAATGGCCCGAGATTTAAATATCCCTGTACTGACTTTATCTCAATTAAGTAGAGTTATTGAGAATCGCCCTTCTCACAGGCCTCAATTATCAGATTTAAGAGATTCAGGATCTATCGAACAAGATTCAGATGTGGTTTTCTTCATATATAGAGAGGACGTCTACTATACAGAAACTGAATGGGACAGCATGTTCCCCGACAAACCATATCCCAAAGGAATCGCTGAAATCATAGTTTCAAAACATCGGCACGGACCTACTGGCAGTATGAACCTAGTATTTAATGAAAATTATGTAAGATTCAACTCATTGCCAAGAATGCAAGGCAATTAAATGAGCATCCAACACTCAACAGATTCTCTAATGCGCTATTTGATAGAAAGCGTAACAGATGCGAAAGCACTAAAAGTGTCTTTAACTTTATTATCAATTATCGAAAATGAAAATCCCATTCCAGTAGAAGAGAATGAAATACTCAACAATGAAATGCTGAACAAAGGCCTCTTACTTAATAAACATAGTATTAGAACCGGACTAAATACAGCTGTTCAAGATCAAGCCATCCTCAAACTGTACAAAAGCGATGATGAAACAAAAACATCTTTCTACATTGCAAACATAGAACATTGGATCCAATCAGCAAAATCTTCAGGCTATCTTTTACAAAATTTTGGGAACAATAATCCCCCTAACAAACCGGAAAAATCACAACACATTAACGAACCAATTAATATCTATCGACTTTATGAGACCCACATTGGTACCATAACACCATCAATTTCTGAAGAATTAAAAGAAGCCGAAACCTTATATGACCCTGCTTGGATTACAGAAGCATTTAACATAGCAGTGACAGGTGAAAAAAATAATTGGAGATACATCAGCACCATATTAACCAGATGGAATTTAGAAGGTAAAAAAGATGGAAAGTTTAGGAGACATACTCAAGCGCCTGACAATAACAAGTACATTAACGAGTACAGACGCCTCCGAACTCGGGACTCCTGAGGAGATTAACTGCGCGATCTGCCAAGATATTGGCTGGGTTAGTAAACAACTCCCATTCGGTCATCCGGATTTCGGGGCTGCATTCCAATGTTCATGCCAAGAATCCAAGAATTCCAATAGCCGGCTCGCAACTCTACAAACATTGAGTAATTTAGGCCCACTCTCTTCCATAACTTTTGAATCCACTTCTGCAGAGTACCTGAATTCAGCTCAGAATCCCGAAATGTTCCAAAAAGCCCTCGCAGAAGCAACTGCGTATGGAAACGAACCAACAGGATGGATTGTTTTCACAGGCCCACATAATTCCGGTAAAACTCATTTGGCGGCATGTTTAGCAAACCAAGCAATCCAAAAAGACCTCATGACTTATTTTGTGTCTGTATCAGAATTATTAGACCACCTTCGGGGTGCTTTTGCTCCAGATACAGACTCCCGATACGATTCCCTATTTGAACAAATCAAATCTGTACCCTTTCTTGTGCTAGATGATCTTAATACCAATTCCTCAACTCCCTGGGCACATGAAAAATTACTGCAAATCTTAAATCACAGATTCAATTACAAACTCCCAACAGTATTCACAATCCGAGATCCTTTCGATGCTCTCGACGAATCTATTTCTTCAAAACTACAAACTAATGGAGAATTTTCTAAACTAATTGAAGTAGGTAGCAAATCTCAACTTACTAATAATAGCCTAGGTCAAGTACCAAGTCCGATGTCTTCAAGGATGACCTTCGATAAATTTGATCCCGCTGGTAATTCAAGTTCTAATAGAGAGCAACAAAATGCTTTAATTCAAACACTCAATGGATGTACTACTTTCGCAGAAAATCCAGAGGGGTGGATCTTATTAACCGGCCCTAACGGATCTGGTAAAACTCACTTAGCAATCTCCGTCGCCAATGAACTAGAAAAGAAAAATATAGATGTATATTACGCATTCGTTCCTAATTTACTGGATTATCTCAGAGCAAGTTTCTCACCAACAAGTAGTGTCAATTTCGACTCTGTATTTGAGTCTCTAAAAGAAAGTGAAGTCTTGATACTAGACGACCTGGGGGGCGAAAGCAGCACACCTTGGGCTGAAGAAAAGCTCTACCAAATTATTGTCCATAGGCACGAGCTCCGAATGCCTACAATAATAACGTCTTCACTGAGCCTAGATGAACTAGAACGATCCAAACCAAGAATAGCATCTCGTTTGGTTGACGGAATGGTAGTAGATTGGTTACCCATCATAAGCCCTAACTACAGGGATCAACGACGAATAAACTAAATTATTCCCACTGGGTATCATCTATTTAATATACAAACATAGCACTTTGTGATACTGTTTGTCCTTAACTATCCTCAATACGGATAAATGATGCTTAAGAAACTTTTCGACAGCCTAAATATCGTTTCAGCCTTCAAAGTAATGGGGTCAACCTCAGAGAAAAAAGCAGTATTACGTTCTCTGGCTGCGACCCAGTTGTTAGTCCAAATTTCTACTATTCCTGTAGCTCTCACTATTCCTACCGTAAAAGATTTTTTTGAAACGGATCTAATAACAGCTAGCTGGACAGTTATAATACGTCTTCTAATTTTAAGCAGTACGGTGCTCTTATTCGCCAGACTAGGGCAAAAACACGGTTATGCACCCATCTTTATTGGGGGAGCCGTCTTAATCACTGTAGCCTCTGGCCTAGCAGCAGTATCTCCAGACATATACTTCTTAATTTTATTTAACGGCTTCATAGGCCTTGGGGCTGCTATGATAACAGCCACAGCAAACCCTATTTTGACTGCTACTTTCGCTCCTAATGAAAGAGGTAAAGCATATTCAATCCCAATTATAGCCGCTCGAGTTGGAACGCTAATGGGCATGATTGCATTCGGACCTCTACTCGAATTCAGTAGTTGGAGGTTTGTATTCCTTACCGGATTACCAATTGGTCTCTGGTGCTTATGGAACGTTAGAGGATTAGTTAAATTTGATTACCTAAAACCTGATAAATCAAAGACCGTATCAATTAACTATTTTGCAGCTTTCCTATTCTCTTCTATGATAATAGCCTTAGTAGTATCACTTAATGCATCTGGATGGTTTAGAAACGCCTCATCAGGTATCAACACGTTATGGTCAGATTTAAGCAGTGGTGTAGACCTCGCTTCAATGAATTTACAGATTCCTATTATCCTATGTTTTATAGGACTAACGATCTGTTTCATCATATTTCAAAGAAACGATGAAACTCCTTTCTTCAGGTTTAGTTATTTTAAAGAAAAACCTGGTTTCAGCATGGCCGTGTTTAGTGATTTCGTCTTCCATATGAGCATGATGAGCACCGTAGTTCTAATCCCGATTTTGGTACAAGAAGGCCGAGGATATGGACCATTAGTTGCTTCTTGGGTCTTAGTACCAGGCCAGTCATTAGGACTATTCATCCCGATATTGGCAGGGTTTATATTCGACAAAAACGATCCTCCTTGGTTAAGACCAGGATCCCTATTACTGATCGTAATAGGAATAGGTAGCCTTGCAATCTTCTCAAACATGGTGCCAGTCTGGGGAATAGCTCTCCTACTCATGATTGCTTTCCTAGGGACTCATGCGTTTCAAGCTGCTTCAAATGCAAATGTGATGAATAATTTAGAAGAAGATTCAGCATTCGCTTCAGGTACTTTAGAAATGGACAGACAGCTCGGTCATACAATTGGGTCAACTATTTCCGCTACAGTAATGGCTTTAGCATTACCAGCCGCTAGTGTACTTGAAAAATTAAGGCTTGAATCCTTGGCTGAATATCAAAACATATACCGCGACGGATTCTCAACAGCGACTTCAATAGTAATATTTACAATGTTATCTGGCGCCATTGTCGCAGGTATACAGTCAGGCTTATTCAAATCCTTAAGAGCAGGTACTCTAAGAAAACTTCCATAAACATAGACTCCCACTCCTACCTGCAATATAATGCCTTCATTAGAGATTAGATTGTATAGGAGCACGTCATGGCAGAAAAAGTTAGAGTAGGATTAATTGGAGCAGGCCGAAATACCAGGGATCGACATATCCCTGGATTCCAAAAAGTAGATAACGTAGAACTAGTAGCAGTTGCCAACAGATCTATAGAATCTGGCAACGTAGTTGCTGACCAGTTCAATATCCCTAAAGTCTATGGTGACTGGCAACAGCTACTGTTGGATCCAGATATTGATGCAATATGCATAGGGACTTGGCCTTACATGCATTCCACTATAACAATCAATGCTCTAGAAAGTGGCAAACACGTACTGTGTGAAGCCCGAATGGCAGCGACAGCAGAAGACGCTCATCAAATGCTAGCAGCGTCTCGAGAGAATCCTCATCTAGTAGCTCAAATCGTCCCATCTCCTTTATCATTCAAGATTGATAATTTAGTCGCAGAGTTGGTCAATGATGGATACATAGGGAAGTTACTTGCTATCCATGTAGAGTCATTACAACCTGGGTTCCTAGATTGTGATGCACCTTTACACTGGAGGAATGAACGGCGCTTTAGTGGGTTTAATATTATGAATATGGGTATATGGTACGAAGCAATGATTAGGTGGGTTGGTGAAGCGCAATCAGTATCAGCAATGGCATCAATAAATGTACCGGCGCGTAAAGATGAATCCGGAACATACACTGGAATTACTATACCTGATCATGTAGATATATTGGCCAGATTGGCTAATGGAGCACAAGCTAGACTTAGCTTCAGTACCATAACAGGTTTATCCTCAGGAAATTCAGTTATGATATATGGAAGTGAAGGCACAGTTAAAGTAGATAATCAACTCAATGTTTACGCTGGAAAAAGGGGAGACTCTTCTCTAGAACTTGTAGAAAATCCGTCTGACAAACAAGCGTATTGGAGAGTAGAAGAAGAGTTCATAAATGCTATAAACGGAGTAGAACCTATAACAAGAACTCCATTTGATGTGGGTGTCCACTACATGGAATTCACTGAAGCAGTAACCCGCAGCTGGCAGACAGGTCAAGAAATCAGCCTGCCTTTATAAACAAATACCTTATGGAGAATACAAATGAGTAGTCAACAAGCAGAATCCAAGATGACACCAGAAGTGCAAGCAATGATCGGTGTAGAAGGCGATATAGTGGAGATGATGGGCGTAGTAGACCAAGAATACTTGAGAAGATTCGCCCAAGCTCTTATGGACCCTGACCCAATGTACTGGGATGAAGAATGGGCTAAAAACAGCAAATTTGGGCGTCTTACTGTACCGCCAATTATGGTTTCCTATATGAGTAGCCGAATTCCTTTGGGCGGCGGAGACCCAGTCACTCAAGCCTTTGAAGAAAACCCATTCTCTGATGGAATAGGCTCCGTCAAAAAATTCGGGGAGCTTCCAAATGTTCCTACTGACTTGGTTAGAGTTGTAAATGGAGGAAACGAATTAGAACTATACGAATACCCGTCTATAGGAGATCGTATTAAGTTTCAACACAGATATTCTGACATAAGAGAACGGGTAGGAAGAGAGGGAAACCCATTCTTATTAATCACTCGAGAAACGAAATTCTACAATCAAGATGATCATTTGTTGTGTATCACTAGAGCAACAACAATCAGAAGATAATTAATTTAGAGGTTAAAAATGGTTACAGTTGATGATTTATTAAATATGGATCCCGAGGACATTCTAAAACATAATGAACGTCCCGATGACCAGGCGATTAGAAACAAACAACAAATCTACTATGACGATGTAGAAGTGGGTCAAGAACTCCCCAAATACATATACCGCCAAACCCCTACTCATCTTTTCAGATGGTCGGCAAGTATAGAGAATTTCCACAGAATTCACTACGATTTAGACTTTGCTTTAAATCATGACAAGAATCCAACTATTTTAGTTCATGGGTCATGGAAACAATCTGTAGTCCCTCAATTTTTGAAAGATTGGGTATCACCAGGAGGTTGGCCTTGGAAAGCTAGATTCGAACATCGTGCAATGTTGACCCCTAATGACGTGCTAATAATGTGGGGCACTGTAGTCGACAAAACTGAGAAAGACGGCATGGGTATCATCGAATTGGAAATTGGAATGAAGACTCAAGATGGCGTTGAAAGTATGCCTGGTACAGCCACAGTTGTGTTACCTATACGAGGCGGAAAAGAGATACCTTACCCATTCATACCCCCACAGGATTAGAGGAGATAAACAATGGCTAGATTTATGGCAATACACAATGTTCCCGGAATCACCGAGGAACAATTCAAAGAAAAACTACAAGGCGTAGCAAAATGGAGACCCGACAGAAGAACTACTATATTAAAAGTTTACGCAGATATAGATAATGGCAAGATAGTATCTGAATGCGAAGCAGCCGAGCAACAACATTTCGAGGACTGGATTAAGATGGTTGGATGGGAAGCAGAATCCATTCATTCTATAGACTTAGTATGCCAAGTGGGTAATTTCTGGAACTTCTAGGAAATTCTGCCTATCCGCCCTAACGGCCAATATATGAACCACGCTTTGCCAATAATGTGACTTTTGGGCACTGGCCCAAAATACCTGCTGTCATAAGGCTCATGATTTGGTTTAGAAGTTTCCTGTTCACCTAGTACAAAATACTCCGATGGTCCTAAATAATGTTCCTGACCATCAATCAATATGTCTTCGCCAGGCAATCCTACAACCCTTTTAACAATATGGGAGCCACTAGGTGTTATATCGTGGAATACTAAGATGTCACCTTTTTCATAGTGTGAGTTTTCCTGATCTGGTATCACTAAGAATCTTACATTTGGGGGCAATGTTTTAAACATGCTATGCCTACTCTTCCCAAGCTTATAGCGAACAGTTACAGATCTAAAATAGCCTGACATAAACATACTGCTAATTAATTATCACAAATAACGTCAGATACTTCTTCAAAAGATATGGAATAGTTCTGCGTGCCTCTACTGCATACTGCTCTACTCGCCACAATCGCTCCTAATTGACAGCTCTTCTCTAAATTCCATCCTAGTATCAGTCCTTTCAATAATCCACCTCTATATGAATCCCCTGCACCAGTTGGATCTATTACATTTTCAACATGGATACAATCTATATGAGTGATATTCCCATTCTGAAAAATCTTCGAACCTTCATTCCCCATAGTCGTTATTAAAGTTCCCGCAAGTTCAATAATGTCTGCCTTACTTAAATTAGTGATACTTTCAATCAAAGATAATTCATATAAATTACTTATAGTGACGTCATTTTGACTTATTGCTGTTCTTAAGTCTTCACCATTCCAAATAGGAAGAGATTGACTTGGATCAAATATAGAATAAACATTATTGTCATGATATATCTGAGATAGCCTTACCATATCCTGGATATTACCAGGAGCAATAATAGCCATTGTCTCTGAAAGATCTAGTGATTCATCAGTGAAATCACATTCATATTTCATAGCGCCCAAATTAAATGCTGTAATCTGATTATCTTGGCTATCCGTTGTAACAAATCCGGATGAGGTAGCATCACTCTCTATTATTTTCACAAATTCAGTATCTATATTTAATTCTTTCAAACGATCTGAATACCGATAATGATCGTATCCTAAAGTCCCTAACAAAACAGGAGTTTCACCCATACAGTGAAGTGCATAGGCTATATTACCTGCCGTGCCGCCAAAATTCTCCGTCAAATTATCAACAGTAAAGCTGACATTAATATCATCCAATTTATCTGGAAGTAAATGATCTCCAAAAATACCTCCGTAATCCATAATCCGATCATAAGCTAATGATCCAGATACTAAAATCTTCATATGTAACCTCTTAACATTTGTACCGTTCAGCTAATTCATCTAAGAAAATCACTTTGTCACCAACAAAAACTTGATAGTCTTCTACGTAACCAGCATTCACTTCCAACACAAATCGCACCGGCTTCCTAGAACTGTATGTGTCATAACCCTCCGTTTTCACTGATGCTTGATCGGGGATAGGAACATTCTCTGTAATATTCGTGATACTACAGTCTTCTGCGATCCAGATTATATCTATAGGAAATTGCATACCTTTCATCCAAAATGTTCTAGTGGACGAATCTGGATATACAAACAACATCCCTTGTTCCAATCCCAGGCTATCGTGATTTGATAAACCTATAGTTCGGAGTTCGCTGGTATCAGCCACATCAACAGATATTATGTTGAGACCTAACTGAACAGATGTCCCTAAATGATCACCCCAACTATAAGAATCAATCTCTTCAACTTGGCAAGAGATAGCCAGCATTATAACGATTAATTTAGCGCATAATGCTGACTTTACACAAATGATGTGTCTTAAAACTGACAATTAACGAATATCTTTTAACCTAGATGATAAAGACTGATACAGGATAGATCCTGGAGGAGGGCCTACGTGAGTGTATCCTACTCCGAGTTCCAGTAAATCATTAGCGTTCAGTGGAAGAGCTGGATGATTCATAGGAACAGACAATTTGGCTTTTCCAACGGCTTTCACCGCATCAGCTAACTCATTCAACTTTCCTCTTAATCTATCATCTTTCGGGTCCCTTATACCCATGTATTCTGAAAAATCGGTGGGACCTATTGAAACTAAATCTATTCCATCTAAGGCGGCTATCTGTTCAATTTCACTTATGCCTTTATCATCCTCACACATTACAGACAATAAAATCTGCTCGTTGGAACTATTCACGTGGTCTTCCCATTTCACAGTTCCAAATCGAGCTGCTCTACTACTACCCGCAGCGCCTCGTGCTCCCATAGGTGGATATCTAACGGCATCCACGGCACGTTTAGCCCCTTCTAATCCTTCAATATGAGGAATAATAATTCCTTCCGCACCCATATCCAAAAGACGAAGTATCAAATTTTCATCATTCCCAGGTACTCTCACGACAGAAGTTATACCTACTAAATCCGCAGATTTAATCATTTCACCTATTGTTGATAAGTCCCACGTAGTGTGCTCCATGTCAATAAAAGCGGCATCGTAACCCGCTAAGCCTATAATCTCTACAATTTGAGGATCGGCTAAACCCACATAAGTGCCTAATGCCAAACCACCCGAATTTATTACTTTCTTTACTCTGTTTTCTCTTACCATTCCTGTCTCCTTTAACTAAGTTGTTCACATTGGTAATTGTACTGAATTATCAAGTTGCCTTAAAGATGTTGTTCCGATACAATCCAGTCACTATCAATCAATATTATGCCGTAACTAACAAACATATTAATGCTTAACAATGTTTTTGAAAACCTCACGATTTTAGACATCAGCGAAGATGTTGCTGGGTCCTTCTGCGCGCGGCTTTTTGGAGACTATGGAGCTAACGTTCTGAAGATAGAACCAGTACATGGGGCCAAATTACGGACACAAGCTCCTTTTTTCGAGAATGACACACATCATGAAAAAAGTTTTTCATTTTTTACTCACAATTTCAACAAGAAAGGAATAACGCTTAACCTTGAGTCAACTATAGGGAAAAATATTTTCAAGGATTTAGCGTCTAGAGCAGATCTCATTGTTGAAAGTTTTCAACCAGGACGCATGACAGAACTAGGTCTAGACCTCCCCTCTTTGCAAGAAATAAATCCTAAGTTAAGTATGACATCCATTACCCCTTTCGGTCAGACTGGACCTTATAAGAATTATAAATCTTCTGAACTCATAAATTACGCAATGAGCTTGATAATGAGTATCAGCGGTGTACAAGGACAGCAGCCTTTAAAACACGCCGGAATGCAAGCAGAGTACGAAGGAGGACTGTTCGGGGCTGGAGCCACTAGTATTTCACTTTTTAAAAGTGGCCTGACTGGCATAGGTGAGCATATCGATGTATCAATCACTGAGTGCGTAGCCTCAACTATGATGGCAACTCAGTCGATATACCCATTTATGGGAGGAACTCAAACCAGAAGAAAAGCTGAGGGAAGCAATTCTGAGCAAGCAGCCCAAGCAACCAAAGACGGATGGGTAGTATGGCAAACAGGAGGTGGAGCCTCTTGGGAAGACATTGCAAACTTCTTTGAAGCTCCTGAATTACTTGAACCAAAATTTGCTGTACGTGAACAAAGAATCGCAAATGGGGCCGAACTTGATGAAATCGTAGAAAATTATATGAAAACCAAAGGTAAATGGGAATTATTTAGAAAAGCATCGGAAGCAAGAATGTTATTCGGAGTAGCACAAACTGCAACAGAATTAAATGAGTGTGAGCAATTAAAATCACGTGATTTCTACCATGAAATAGAACATCCTTATCTTGGTAAGATAAATGTCCCCGCAGAACTTTTTAAATACAGTTTAACGCCATTTCAAATGAGATATTCTGCTCCCACACTCGGTGAGCATAACGAAGAGATTTACATAGAAAATCTAGGTTTCACAGCCAACCAACTAGTGAAATTACGACAAACTGGAGTAATCTAAATGACTAACCCTAAACCCCTCGATGGATTGCGCATATTAGACTCAACTTATGTTTTCGCTCTTCCTTACGCTGGAGGCCACTTGGCTGACTTAGGCGCAGAAGTAATAAAAATAGAAGGTCCTTCTAGACCCGACGTAACCAGAACTGGTGGATACGCAGGAGTATTTGCCGACAATGATCACGGAGAAGACTGGTGGAATAGACCTTCGACCTTCAATCTAATCAACCGAGGCAAAAATTCTTTAGTAATTAACATGGCTGACCCTGAAGGACGAGAGCTATTCAAAGAAATGGTTAAAGTCAGTGATGTGGTCATGGAAAATTTCACCCCTAGAGTAATGAAGGGGTGGGGATTAGATTATCCCAATCTTAAAAAACTCAAGCCTGACATTATTATGGTTAGCAACACCGGATATGGCCACGGAGATGGTCCTTATTCAAGTTATCCTAGCCAGGCTACTACGGCTGAACTTAGTCACGGAATGGCTAATCTAACAGGCTACGAAAATGGCCCCCCATCCAAAGCAGGAGCTTCATTTGTTGATTTCTTAGCCACATGGACTGCACTTTTTGCACTAGGAGGAGCACTGAAATATCGTAGTGAAACAGGTAAGGGACAATGGATAGATATTGGCATGTATCAAACAGGAGTAATGTTTATATCTGAATATTTGCTTGATGCGCAATTGAATGGCCAAGAGTCTGAACGAATCGGTAATAAAAACCCACATAGAGCCCCTCAGAATTGCTACCAAACCAAAGGATCTGACCAATGGATTGCAATTTCGATTGATAGTGACGAAGAATGGCAAACACTATGTTCCCTGATCAATAAACCAGCAATTGCCAAAGACCCCAAGTTCATCCATCTAAACGATCGGATAAAAAATCATAATGAAATAGATGCTATCCTAAGTGAGTGGACTCAAACACAGGACAAATATGACATCATGCATTTACTACAGGAAAACGGTATAGCAGCAGGCCCTGTTATCAACAGCCAAGACATACATTATGACAAACATTTCGTATCGAGAAATTTTATAGAGAAAGTTGATTATCCTTCAGATAGAAACATGGGCACTAGGATGTTTCTTGGCAGACCTTATAAGTTAAGCAACCATCCTTTACACATCACAAAGCCAGCTCCAAAATTTGGAGAACATAATGAATACTATCTCAAAACAATCCTTGGTTTGTCTGATGAAGAATACGACTCTCTTTATGAACAAGGTCTCATAGCAGATGTACCAGGAGATAGAGAGCCATCTGCTACATTTGACCCCCTGCAACGATTAGAAGCAAAAACACTTGCTGATTGGGACCCTGAATATAAGAAAAATCTAGGCATTTAGTTTGATAAGTTAATAGTAACTGGTACAATATTGTTCCCAAGCTGCATATGTAAAAAAACGGGCGATTAGCTCAGCTGGTTAGAGCACCGAACTCATAATTCGTAGGTCCCTGGTTCGAGTCCAGGATCGCCCACCAAGCCCTGCCATACACCATCCACTCAGACACCCTTTTAAGTGTACAAATCATGTTATTTAAGATAAAATCGCGAGAATCGATTATATGATGGAGGAGTCACTATGTCGGAAAAATTGGAATTAATGGCCCACCTTATGAGAAGGGCTGGTTTCGGAGCCACAAGAGAAGAACTCGAAGAACGAGTACAAGTGGGTTATGAAGCCACTGTAGAAGAGCTACTAGACCCAGAAAGTCAGCCAGCTGTAGACCGCTGGGAGATCATGCGGTATCAGCCTTGGGCTTTCAGAAGCGGTACCATTCAAAACTTTGGAAGTGCTGAATGGCTACAAGCAATGATTGCATCCAAAAGACCTCTTCAAGAAAAACTGGCACTGTTCTGGTACATGCTGATACCTACAGGAGTAGCCAAAACTGACCATTACCAAAATGAAAACCGAAGGATCCACGAATTCAAAGAAATAGGTATGGGCAAATTCGAAGATATCCTCCTGGCAACCGCTAAAAGCCCTGGCATGTTGTTTTATTTGGACAATATCGAAAACACTGCCACTGCTGTTAATGAAAACTGGGGCAGAGAATTATTAGAACTGTTTTCAATGGGAGTAGGTAACTACACCGAAGTAGACGTAAGAGAAGCTTCGAGAGCATTTACAGGATGGACGTACGATTTAATGCTTCCTCGAGGACCTGTTGGAAGACATGACCAAGACTTCACTTACAAGCCAGAATTACACGATGACGGCGAAAAAACATTCCTTGGACAAACGGGTAACTTCAATGGGGACGACATAATTCGGATCATTCTTGAACAGCCCGCAACTGCTCAATTCCTTGCACGACACTTATACAATTTCTTCGTAGCAGATGAAGTTCAAGTACCTGCCTGGGGTGTAACACCTCCTAGAGATGAAGATGCAGTTGAAATGCTAGCTGATGCTTTAATTGAAACTGATTATGACATCAAACATACCTTAAGAGTTTTATTCAATTCAGACTTCTTCAAGAATGCTAGATTTGAAAAAATCAAAAACCCTGCAGAAATCGTAGTTTCCACATTAAGAATGGTAGGCGGCTATGAAAAACCCTTCCCTGGTCTGGGAGACATGAGCAGACAATACGGGTATATGGGACAAGATCTTCTAAATGTTCCTTCCGTAGAAGGATGGCACTATGGAGCAGAATGGATCAACAGTGGTTCATTAATGCGAAGAATCAACTTCACTGCAGACATGTTTGGAGATGCCAGCAAACCCGGGGTTCAGAACATAATTAATAGAGTGAAACAAGGCGGGAAACTTAGCCCCGAACAATTAGTAGATACCTGTCTAGATCTGATGGGTCCGCTTGATGTAACAGAAGCCTCAAAAACAGAGCTAGTCGCTTATGCTCAAGAAGGAGGAGACTTAGACTGCTCCAGGGATGACAACTGTGAAATCAGGATTACCGAGCTGTTACAACTAATTGTATCTTTAAGAGAATTTCAATACGCGTAAGTTAGGAGAAGGAAATGACTAGTACAAAAAAAGATCCAGTAATAGTAGTCCTCCAGATGTCTGGAGGAAATGACTATCTCAACACTACAATCCCATATGCTGACGGCATTTATAGGGACTCAAGACCTGTAGTCGGAGTTCCTGAAGACAGAATTATCAAAATAGATGACCAGATTGGGTTTCACCCAGAAATGGCTCCAATCAAAGAACTTTATGACGCAGGAGATATGGCTATTATCCATGGAGTAGGCTATGCAGACTCCCCTAGGTCCCACTTCAGGTCTATGGACATTTGGCACACATGTGAGCCAGACAAGATTGGAACCGAAGGATGGTTAGGTAAAGTTACTAGAGAATTAGACCCTAACAAAGAAAACGTTCTCACAGCCGTCAGTTTCGGAGCAGCATTACCTAGAGCACTGGCTTTACCTGGAGTGCCAGTAGCATGCGTAGATGACCTTGATAACTATGGACTTCTACCCGGAATAGCAAACGAACAAAGAAACAAAATTCTCGATAGGTTCGCAAGAATGTACTCCCCCACAATTGGAACAGGCGCCGTAATGGACTACCTAGGCCAAACTGGATTAGACACACTCGAAGGGGCAGACATTCTAAAAGATGCTCCTAAAATGTATTCTTCTACCGTTGAATACCCTGATAGTACGATAGCTAAGAAACTTAAAGGAATCGCTCAAGTTCATTTGGCAAACTTTGGTACTAGAGTTTTCTACTGTGATCATGGTAGCTTCGATAGCCATTCTAACCAAGTAGGGATGCATGACAAACTCTGGAAAGACGTTTCAGAAGGCATTCGAGCATTCTTTGCTGACCTAAGAGAGCATAACGCCAGCGAAAACGTAATTATGTTCCTGTTCTCTGAATTTGGTCGAAGAGTTATTGATAATGGCTCAGGCACAGACCACGGAGCAGGTGGAGTTGCATTCGCTCTAGGAGATCAAATCAGGGGTGGACAATATGGGGAATTCCCTAGCATGAAACCAGAACACCTTGAGCAAGGAGACGTAGTTCCAAACGTAGACTTTAGAGGTGTTTATTCAACCATGGTCGAAGAATGGTTCGGCCTGGATGCTAACCCCATAGTAAATGGCAACTTTGAAAAATTAGCTTATCTGAAGTAAGGTTCAAGCCTTACAGTATTAGGAGACTATAATGTTAACTACAACAGCAAGTGGTCGTACGTATGACTACAGTCACTCAATAGGCAGAGGTGCTCAGTCAGGCATGGGATTCAATTATCCGTGCGGAATGACTTTTGGTCCTAACGGTATTACATATGTGATAAACCGAGGAGCAGAAACAATAAGTAACGTTCCATGGAACAAAACAGGAGTTGGCGCCCGAGTAAGTATGATTACGCTCGGTGGCGGACATGGAGAAGAAACCTTTACAGGTGAATTTGGTAAATACGGTAATGGTGAAGGTGAGTTTATATGGCCAACTGATATAGCCATCTCAAGTGACGACACTCTATATGTAACTGATGAACATATGGACAAAATATTAAGCTTCGATCTAGACGGAAAATTCATTAGTGAATTCTTCTTATCAGATGAACCTGGCACCTTTGGACCAGCCGGAATAACTATTGATAATGAAGACAATCTATACATCACCGGCAGTTTTGCTAGCCAAGTCCGAAAATACTCTACCGCTGGAGACCTAATTTCATCATGGGGAGAACAAGGGACAGAGGAAGGACAACTCAATAGACCTTGGGGCATCACAATTGACTCCGAAAACACTATATATGTGGCTGACCACAAGAATCACAGAGTGCAATTATTTGATACAGATGGTAATTTTAAAAGCTCCATAGGTTCTTACGGAAACAAATTTGGTGAACTAGACCACCCTACAGCAGTTGCTGTTGATACTAATGGAGACATATACATTAGTGACTGGGCTCCTAATGACATGCATTGGGGAAAAGTTCATATATTTTCGAAAGATGAAAAGTATATCGTGTCACTCGCTGGCGACGCTCAGCAGTTATCGCGATGGGCTGAAATGACTATTGCAGCTAATACAGACTATTTACGACGACGCAGAGAAGTTAAATCAACTGAATCTGAATGGTCCTTCGTTCTACCTACAGGTATTGCTTTTGACGAGCAAAATGGCAGAGTAGTCGTAGCAGATTGCCAGAGGCAGAGATTACAAATCTATAACAAACTGTCTGGCTATATGGTTCCACAACTTAATCTTTAAGTTCTGGACTACCCAATATGGACAGGGCTCAAGAAGATGAACTATTAAAATTTGCAGAGGAACATCCAGATGTCCTCTGCAAAGATGCCCCATTGGAGATCTTAGAAGAATGCTCCCATGACGCCGAGCCGACTCCATTCTTAGAAAGTTTCTTTGAAACTGGATTCAAAAAATGGTTCGCCAAGAAAACAGGGTACGACATCACTCCTCCAAGGTATGAGATAACTAACGCTATATTACTACTGCATTTCAGAGCTAATAAAATGTACACATATCACGTTTTAAATGAAGAGAACCCACATTCAGAACAAATGTTCTTTTCAAACGAAGGACTAAATTAAATAAGAGGTTTAATCATGAAAGTAGATGTATTTACACACCCTGGTTGATTCAGTTGCCGAACTCTGGAAGAGTTCTTAAAAACTCATGATATCGATTACACACACTTTGATTTGGCTTCTGATAAAAGCGCAGCAGCCTTGATTGAATCAAAAGGTATTAAATCTGCACCAATCACAATTGTTGACGACTCTGAAGTAATCATAGGATTTTATCCAAGAAAACTAATCGCAACATTAAATATCAAAACCCAAGTAGATCTATCAGCAAAAACTGAATGGCTAAAAGAAAAATATAGAGCTATTTTAAGTGGATCTATAAGAGCTTCAAACCAATTCAGTATCGAACAATTAGAGACGACATTACCTTGGCGTCCACAAACCCTTTTAGATCATATGAAGCATATCATATCCTTCCCAGAGCTAGCATATGCCAGCCACTCTACCGGAAGCATGTCTACTGACGACATGCGCGCTTCGTATGAAAACTTAAAAAACATTACCACACCAGAACAAATCGAGCTCTACGGAAATACAGTAATTTCTCATATTTCCGATTTCTTAGACTCCAACGACTATGACTCTTTTGACCGAGTAGTACCTGCTCACTATGGAGGAGAAGTCACTGTCCTAGAATTACTCACCATAATATTGAGTCACAGCACCCATCATTTAAAACAGACCTACATGTATATGGAAGAACATTTAAATATAAACATCGAATCTCCAGCTACAGAGAGCGACTTTGCAGGAATAATTACTCCTGAAGCGCTTATCTAGCAATCCCAGGGTATGTATACCTTCCATTCATCTCGCAATGTCTGATTCTGAAGCAACCTATAGGGATTAGGTTGGGGAGGTTTAGGTTCTCTTAACAGCTTCATTTGAGCCTGATCTGGAGACCTAGCTGCTTTTTTTAGGTTACAAGGGGAGCATGCGGTAACAACATTTTCCCAAGTATTAGGCCCATTGTGCTTCCTAGGAATCACATGGTCTATGGTCATTTTATTACTTTTTTTCGAGCAATACTGACAAGTGTAATTATCTCTAAGAAATACTTCTTTCTTTGATAGCTTACAAGGGCCTTTTTTGTAAGATCTCTTAACCATATAGCTCAGTCGAATGGCAGAAGGAGCCAACACATCATCATCAATCGTATGGATTGCGGCATCCCTACATTCCAGAATTTCAGCCTTTCCTTTACTAATCAATATCAAGGACCGCTTCAGAGTGCTGATATTAATTGGGACATAATTCAAATTGAGCACAAGAACTTTATCATGCAAATAAACAGGGTCATTCTGTCCCGTTTGTGTTAGCTCCAAAAGCTCCTCAGGCCCTAGTGATTTATCTTGTATCACCATAAAGACTCCCCCACTACACTATTAATTGCCGCCTATTTATTGAATATTTGACTGTATCTTATTAATCTGTTGCCAACTCGCTGGTAATATTTTTGTTGTCTGCAGCGCTGCAGAAGTTCCTTGGATAATTGGTTTTGATAATTCAGCATTAGTCTTAAAACCAAAATGTTGAATCCCTGAAATCAATCCAGTGCATATCAACAAACCCACCAACAATCCCGCAATTCCTCCTGTCAAACGATTCAGTAAGCCACCAAACGGTATCAAAACGATCACAGACTTGAGGAATCTAGCAATCCAAGTGCCAACAATCAACAGTATTATAAAAAACAAGGCGAATACGAGATATTGCTGGAAATCCCCCAGATCTATAACCTTTGCTACTAAACTACCTAGAGGTCCTGAAACACGGGAAGAAAAAGATAAACCTATAATTACAGTAATAATCGGGATAATCATATTGAGTATGCCGTTCTTAAACCCAATGAAGGTGGTTATTAATATTGTGGTTAATACGAATATATCAACTAAATTCATAGATTATGCTCTTATATTTCATTTATAATTATCCAATATTATGTAAAACATTTCACTAGTTTCCGGTCAATATATATGACAAATAATCAAAATACCAATAATGGCAAAATTATCACCATCGCAATAGATGGACCTGTTGCTTCGGGGAAAAGTACAGTAGGCCAACTCGTGGCGCAAAAATTGAACTTCCAGTACCTAGACACCGGGATAATGTATAGGGCTATTACTTGGTTAGCCTACTTTTCGAAAACAGACATAGAAAATCACGATGAAATCAAAAACCAAATTATCAATAACCCTATAAAGATCTTAAATAAAATGGGTACACAAATAAGTTTAGGAGGAAAAATTCTGGAATCGGAACTTAGGAGCCCTTTAATAGACCAATTAGTATCAGATGTGTCCAAAATTAATGTTGTTCGCGAACTACTCGTTGAGCAGCAACGGTCCATAGCTACAAATAGCTCAGGGATAGTAATGGTTGGCAGAGATATAGGCACGGTAGTATTGAAGGACGCCGACTTGAAAATATATTTGGAAGCTAGTATCCAAAATCGTGCCCAAAGACGAGTGGTCGATCGAATAAAAATGGGTTCCCCTACAACTTTACCCGATATGATAGAAGAAATTAAGAAAAGGGATTTAATTGACAGCACCAGAGAAAACTCTCCATTAATAGCAGCAAACGATGCACTCATCATAGATACAGATGAATTGGATCAAAATGCAGTTGCTGAACTAATCTCCAATCATGCAAAAAAATAAGAAGCATATCTCCCCTGTCTACTACCTGTTGCGAGGTCTGGCAAGGATATGCTTTAAATTATTCAGTAAGACAAGTATTGAAGGCCTAGAAAACATTCCGCCGTATGGGCCTCTAATAGCTGTTTCAAATCATGTCTCATATAATGATCCTCCATATATTGCTGCTATATTCCCTCGCCCTGTGTTTTTTCTAGGTAAAAAAGAGTTATTCAAAAACAAAATTCTGGGGTCTATTATGAGAAATGTAAATGTGATTTCTTTAGACCGCAGTGGAGTCGGGCTCTCAGGATTAAAATCAGCAATGGAATTATTAAACGAAGACCAAGTGGTTGTTATATTCCCAGAAGGCACCACAAGTGACACTGGAGGATTAATCAAAGGACGCAGCGGAGTCAGCTACTTAGCAATCAAATCTGAATGCCCTATATTGCCAATCAGTATAACGGGGACAAATCATTTCCCCGCTTGGAGACTATGGATGCCTCTCAAAAAAGTTCACGTGCATATTGGGACAGCTTTTACTCCCCCAATAGTACATGGAAACATTAGTAACGACGTCTTAAACTCTATTACGGATACAATAATGGTACGTATAGCCTATTTGTTGCCACCAGAATTGAGGGGAGTGTACGGTAACTAAGGTTTAATATCAATTTCATAGTCAGCTACCACTGCCCCTATGGTTGTTACTTCTTCTTGTGTGAGGGGTACCAAAGGCAATCTTGGTGTACCCGCATGAAATCCTGCTTGGTTAACGAAGTGCTTAATAGGTATCGGATTAGACACTGAAAACATTATCTTAAATATGTTGAACAATCTGCGATGCTCAGCTGCTGCTGTTTCTATATCACCTTCTAGTATCATTCCCATCATATTTTTTATTTGAATGCCCACTAAGTGGGATAGTACACTAACTACTCCATATCCGCCCATTGACATGATATGAAAAGTTTCATCATCATTACCACTCCAGACTTTGAATCCTTCCTTAGAATTCTCAATTACCCTACATATTTGAGCCAAATCACTACTTGCTTCTTTAACACCAACTATATTTTCAATGTGGCTCAATCTTACTGTGGTTTCATCTGTCATATTGGTACTAGTCCTACTTGGAACGTTATATAACATACATGGAACATCTACGCTTTCAGCTATCAATTTGAAATGCTCATACAAACCTTGTTGAGGCGGTTTATTATAATAAGGGACAGTTAAAAGTAGCCCATCGGCTCCGGCTTGTTGAGCAGCTTGACTTATTTCTATGCTTTCTTGAGTGTTGTTATTACTGGTACCTGCAATCACAGATCCTTTATTTCCTACTGCCTCTTTCACTGCGGATAATAATTTAATTTTTTCTTCTTTAGACAAAGCTGGGGACTCACCTGTAGTACCTGAAACTATTACTCCATCACTACCTGAATTAATCAATGAAGTGGCTAAATGACCAGCTTCTTCATAATCGATTTCACCTTTATCATCGAAAGGGGTTATCATGGCAGTTATTAGACGGCCTAAATCACTCATTATATTCACCAATCACTACTAATTTCTGGGATTGTACATCAAATTAAAGATATTATCATCATGTCAATCTGAGGTTAAATTGTTAGGTGGACTTATACTAGCTCCAACTTCACTAAAGTCTCAGCTATCTGCAAGGAATTTAAAGCAGCACCTTTCCTTAAATTATCTGAAACGATCCATAGTACTATACCGTTATCTACAGAAGCATCTTTCCGTATTCTCCCGACATAGACATCATCTTTACCTTCAATATCGTATGGCATGGGATATATGTCTCTTTTTGGATCATCCATGACCGTTATACCTGGAAAGTTATTCAATCGATTACGCACATCTTCTAGATTTATTGAATTTTTAAATTCTATATGTACTGCCTCAGAGTGTGATATGTATACAGGAACCCTAGCACATGTTGCAGAAACAGAAAGATTAGGTAAATGCAATATCTTTTTGCTTTCATCAATCATTTTCTGTTCCTCTTTGGTGTAGCCATTATCCAAAAATTCATCTATCCGTGGTATTACGTTAAACCCAATCTGATCCTTATCAGGATTAACATCTTTATCATTCATAAGATCTGTGCTTTCAGATGTTAGTGCGGTCATTGCTGCTGAACCAGCCCCGGATACAGATTGGTAAGTTGAAGCTGTTACTCTAGTTATCTCACTTAACTCTCTAAGCGCCTGCAATACCATAACTAATGGAGTAGTAGAGCAATTAGGAATAGATATAACCCCTTCGTGCCATTTACAGTCATCTCCATTTACTTCAGGCACCACTAATGGCACAGTGTCATTCATTCTAAAAGCTGAGCTATCATCTATAACTATTGCTCCAGCTTTGACTGCATGAGGCGCCAAATCAAGGCTTATTTCCGAACTAACCGATATAAATGCTATGTCCACTCCTTCAAAGGATTCGGGAGTGGCTTCTTGTATTACCACTGCTTCCCCATTCACTTCTATCGTATTTCCCGCAGAACGGGCAGATGCGAGTAAAGTTAATTGTGGCAAATCAGTATAATGATCCTTAAGTATATTCAAGAATTCTGTACCAACAGCTCCAGTAGCTCCCACTACTGCTATATGAAGATCTGAAATAGTTTTTTTTGTCATTCTAAATACCTAATATATTTTCTAAACCAACAACAAAATTTTGGTTTTCACATACATAATCAACGGTTTGAATTACGCCTGGCATGTAACATTCTCTATCCAATGTGTCATGTTTCAAAGAAAGAGTCTGACCAGCTGCTCCAAATATTATTTCATGGTGAGCAGAACGACCCGGTAGTCTAACACTATGTATGCTGACTCCATTTAATTCACCACCTCGAGAATTGGGTACACTTTCTACTTCAACCTGATTTCGAGTGTATTGTTTGTTTTCACTCAACATTCTTGATAAATCCATAGCGAATCCAGATGGAGCATCTATTTTGTTCTCATGATGAGCTTCAATAATATCAACATAATCAAAAAACTTAGACGCTTCGGATGCTAATTTTTTTAATACCACTGCTCCTATAGCAAACATAGGTATAACAGCCACCCCAACACTATGCTTCATCTGCATTTGCTCTAAAGTAGCGAGTTCTGATGGGTTGATTCCACTTGCTCCAATTACGCAATGTACTCCATTTGAAATAATCATATCAGCATTGGACATGACAGCATGCGCATTTGTGAAATCTATTACAACGTCTGGCTTAGTAGCATCCAATAATGTTTCCAAATTAGTACTCAGTGGCACTGATGTGCCATCAGCGAGTTGGATATCAGTACCGCGTTCGGTAGAACAGGTTCCGCCTACTAGTTCTAAGTGAGACTCTCTATTAACAGCATTGATAGTATGCTGCCCCATCTTGCCTGTCGCTCCAGTGACTAGAACTCTGACGTTTCCCATTCTAAACCGCCCTATTACCTATTATTTCTGGGCCTAGATCCAGAATTACGATTGTTACGATCCCTGAAATTTCCTCTCCTATTTCCTGGTCCATTGTTATTAGATCTAGGAGGAGGAGTGTAGCTATTTCTTACTGGAGGCTGATCATCACCTTCAAATAAAGCCCTCCGTGAGCAATTAATCCTACCCATACGGTCAACTTCTTTGATTAATATGGTAAGTTCTTTTCCTTCTTCTACATCATCTTGTTCTATATCGCCTAGTTCTTCATTTCTAACTAATCCGTCTTTACCCGGCATCAATGTGACAAAGACGCCGAAGTCTGTAATTCTGGCAATCTTCCCGGTAATGATGTCACCAACCTCTAATTCTCTAGTTAAATTCTCAATCTGCGACTTAGCTAACTCAATCATTGCACCGTTCGTAGAACCGATAGTTACTTCTCCTTCGTCGTTGATATCAATGGTACAACCAGTTTCTTCAATTATTCCTTTAATAGTGGCTCCTCTGGAACCAATGACTGCTCCGATTTTGTCCACTGGTACACTTATTCTAATCATCTTAGGTGCATGCGGACTTATATCCTCATTCGTACCACTAATCGCTTCGTTCATCTTTCCTAAAATAAATAATCGCCCTGTTCGTGCTTGTTCTAAAGCTTGCGTTAATATTTCTTCCGTCAGACCTTTAATCTTGATATCCATTTGCAAAGCATTCACGCCATTCTCAGTTCCTGCAACTTTAAAGTCCATATCTCCTAAGAAATCTTCTAATCCCTGTATATCACTTAATACCGCATGACCCTTAGGATCTGATATTAATCCCATAGCTATACCGGCAACAGGTGCTTTCATTGGAACACCTGCATGCATGAGAGCCATCGAGCTTCCACACACACTAGCCATTGAAGTACTACCATTTGAACTTAACACTTCAGAAACCACTCTAATTGCATAAGGAAATTCCTCTTCAGTAGGTAAGCAAGCCATAATTGCTCGTTCTGCCAATGCTCCATGGCCTATTTCACGTCGGCCAGGAGAGCCTACTCTTCTGGCTTCCCCTGTTGAGTATCCAGGGAAGTTGTAATGATGCATGTAACGTTTGGTGTCATCTGGAGATACTCCGTCAATAGTTTGCTTTAATGTTAAGGAACCTAAAGTAGCTATCGACATTACTTGCGTTTGGCCTCTAGTAAATAAAGCAGACCCATGTACTCTTGGTAGTAGGTTCACTTCCGAACTTATCTGTCTTATTTCATCTACTTTACGGCCATCAGGTCGTAGACCTTCTTGTAATATCCTATCTCTAATCTTTTGCTTAAGTACATTTCTGTAAGCTCCACCCAATTCTGACGCAGGGTATTTACTCGATAAGGAGTTAATTACTTCTGCTTTTAATTCATCCAAGCTTTGTTCACTGGATAATCTTGTTGGGAATTTATCTAATATTTTAGTCAATTCTTCAGATATTAATCCACTGATTTCTTCTTCTTGTTTCAAAGACTCTGGATCTATAGGAGCTACTTCATATTTTTCCTTACCTACTGAAGCTCTGAGTTCATCAATCATATCAATGATTTGAGAATTAGCTTGCTGGGCTTTTTGAAACCCTTCAAGAATCACCGATTCACTAACCTCATCACAGCCGGCCTCAACCATTACAACGGCTTCTTTGGTACTTGAGACAATCATATTAAGCTGGTTGGAATCCATTTCTGCGAAAGTAGGATTGATAGTGAATTCACCATCTTTATAACCTATTCTGCTTGCTGCTATAGGTCCATCAAATGGAATAGGAGAAATGGTTAAACAAGCAAATCCTCCTATCATTGCCAATATTTCTGGTGGATTTTCTTGATCGGCAGACATCACTGTTAACACGATTTGTATTTCGTTGTGTAGATTTTTAGGGAATAATGGTCTGATAGATCGGTCAGTAAGCCTAGCTGATAGAATAGACTCAGATGTAGGTCTACCCTCTCTTCTGAAGAAGCTACCAGGGATTTTACCTGCAGCGTATAATTTCTCTTCATAATCTACAGTTAATGGAAGAAAATCTACGTCTTCTCTGGGTGACTTATTCATCACCGCTGTTGCAAGTATTACGGTTTCACCGCAAGTTACGGTTACTGCCGCATCAGCAAGACCAGCTAATTTGCCGGTCTCTATGGAAATAGTTTTTCCCGAAATTTCTCGGGATACTGTGGTTACATCAAACATGTTGGGAATTTACCTCTATACGTTAATTGTGATTCGTAGATATAAATAAGAATTCTAAAGGCGTGGGTTACTGAAAGAGTACGGTTCTTATTTTAACTATCTTCGAAGTCCCAACTTACCAATCAGTGTTTGATAGCGGTTGATATCTTCTTTATTCAGGTAGTTCAAAAGTCGACGGCGTTGTGAAACAAGACCTACAAGACCCCGTCTGGAATGGACATCTTTCTTATTTGTTTGCAGATGTTCTGTGATTTGTCTAATTCGTTCCGTAAGCAGTGCCACTTGCACTTCGGTAGACCCGTTATCGGTTTCGTGAATCTTAAATTCTTCTGTTAGTCTAGCTTTAGTTTCGGTATCTAGCATTTATTCTTTCTTTTTTATTCTACTTCCTTTGTTAATCGGTTGGAATTTTATCACATATGTTATTGAATGGAAATACTGCAGCTAATACAATAGTCTAAACTGATAAGAGAGGAATTATCATGGCAGATGCTAATTTTGAAAAAGTCGCTAGTCTAGATGAACTAGCGGCAGGTGACACCATATCCGTAGAAGTAGGCGATGATCAAATACTTGTAGCTAACGTTGGAGGAAACATTTATGCTACTGACGATGTTTGCAGCCACGCCTATGCTATGCTATCAGAGGGAGACTTAGATGGAGATCAAATAGAATGTCCTCTTCACGGAGCTTTATTTAGTCTAATTACAGGGGAACCCCTTTCTCCTCCTGCAGGTGAGCCCATACGAATATTTGAGGTGCTAGTAGAAGATAATGATATTTACATAGGTCCGGAGAAATTATAAACAACAATTACTGAAGTTTAATCTCATCTTTCCAAGTCAAGTAAATCAATTCAAAGGCCAATATTTGTACAACACTTCACCTAATATTTGGTTCCTATGTACTGCGCCCCAGTGACGGCTGTCATTACTGTTATCCCTATTATCTCCCAATACAAAATATTCATCTTCCCCGATAAAATATTGGTGTTCGAAGGAATAATTCACGTCTAATAAATATGGCTCAATGAGCTCATACCCATTTATATATATAGAGCCATCTTCTATGGTGACAGTTTCATTTGGCATACCTATGACTCGCTTAACAAAATATTGTTTGTCATCGAGAGGGTACTGAAATACTACAATATCTCCTCTTTTGGGAGCGTTCATTTCAAATGAGTATTGCGTGTCATCAAAAATTCCTTTGAAAGGTATTATTCTATCTAATATCTCCCCTTCCAAATACAAATAATTAAATTTATCAACTATCAAATAATCACCTGCACTAAGATATGGATCCATGCTTATCCCAGAAACTCGATAATTTTGAATGGTTACACTAAGAACTACCCAGATAGATAATCCAACGACCACTAGTTGATATATTTCTCTCTTGATTCCCATTTGAGTCAGTATATCAGTTTTGTTACAATCCACGTATTACAGAGCGTATTTGAGGGAGGAACAAATGAGTTGGCAATTTAAATTATTAGCAAAGCCCTATGGTGGAGTCAGTGAGGGCCCAATTTGGGACGGTGAAAATATTTTATTCAGTCACATTCCAACTAGTAGAATATTGAAATGTGATCCGAAGACCGATGAAATAAGTGAATATATCTCAAACACTAATCATACTAATGGCCTTGCTTTTTCCACAGAAGGAATCCTATATGGATGTTGTTCTGGAGGAAGAGCTATCATCAGGTTCAATGATGATGGTACTAACACCGTTGTAGCAAACGAAGTGGATGGACAAAAACTCAATACCCCTAATGACATAGCAGTCGACCGCTTAGGAAGAATTTGGTTTACCAATCCTTGGAATGGAGGGAACATAGATCCTGCTGAAAAGGAAGAATTGGATAACCGTTCGGTCCTGAGAGGAGACCCTCAACCAGACGGTACATTCAAACTCACCAGAGTAACTTTCGACACAACCATGCCAAACGGAGTATTGGTATCGCCAGACGGCAATACTCTTTATGTTGCCGAAAGCAACAGTGACAACAATGAAATTGACCGTGAACTCCGAGCATATCCTATATTAGTTGACGGAAGTTTAGCTCCGTACAAATTACTTCACGCCTGGGGTAAGGATTCATACTCAGTCCATAGAGGTATTGACGGTATGTGCCTAGACTCAGAAGGCAATATACTCACCACAGCTGGATGGGAACTAGGGGGCCCTGGGCCAATGATATATGTCTTTTCGCCTACCGGAAGAATATTAGAAACACATCCTATATCCTGTAACCGGCCTACCAACATTTGTTTTGGAGGACCCGAGTACAGCACAGTGTACGTGACCAGTACTCAAGGACATTTCTTTAAGGCTAAAACGGATCGTACTGGATGGGCAATATATCCTTAATCAATAACAAGGAAACAATACATGAAAGTAACAGACGTACAGGTAGAAGCATATAGATGGCCTAGAAAGGTACCAATTCGCAATGGACTACATGTTTATAGCGAATATGATCTTAACGTGATCAAAGTAGAGACTGACGAAGGAATTACAGGGATCGGAATAGGCAGAGATATTAGAGAAGCACCATCTGTTGGTATTGCAATGGTAGACTTCTTCAAAAAGTTCGTAATCGGAGAAGACCCTTTCAATACCGAAAGGATTTGGGACAAGATGTGGGTTCCTAAACTAACTGGTAGGAGAGGGATCACAACTCGCATAATAGCTGCTATAGATCTAGCTTTATGGGATATAAAAGGAAAAGCTGCGGGTAAGTCAGTACATCAATTACTTGGTGGATACGCTGATAAAGTTCCTGTATATATAGCTGGAGGATATTATGAAGATGGCAAAGGCTTAAAAGAACTGGCTCAAGAAGTAGAAGATAGCTTAAGCATAGGTGCAAAAGCCGTGAAAATGAAAGTAGGAGGCGCTCCTATAAATGAAGATGTGGAACGAGTCAGAGTTGTCAGAGATGCCGTAGGCCCTGATGTGAAAGTGATGATTGATGCTAACTGTGCTTACAGGTATTACGAAGCCATACAGTTGGCAACCCGAATAGAACAATACGATATTACCTGGTTTGAAGAGCCTGTAAAACCTGATGACTACAAAGGACATCAATTAATTAGCCAAGCCACTACTGTACCTATTGCAACAGGTGAAAATGAATACACTAAGTACGGATTTAGAGATCTGATTGAAAATCGGTGTGCTGCTATCATTCAACCTGACGCGCAAATAATGGGTGGCGTAACCGAATTCATGAAAGTAGCTGCAATGGCACAATCTCATGACCTCCCCATAGCTCCTCATGGCAACCAGGAAGTGCATGTTCAATTAGTAGCAGCTATTCCAAACGGATTAACAGTAGAATTCTACAGAGACTCTACGAATCCAATGTGGGGCAAAATGTATGAAGAAACCCTAATGATAAAAGATGGATACGTATCTCCCAGTGATGCGCCGGGGTTTGGCATTACTCCAAATTACAAAGAATTAGAACAATACAGAGTGGGTTAAGAAGCCATGAATCTTGGAGATAGAAGATTTAGCAGGAGTCAGATCCGACAAGGCGGGGGCCGAGGCAGCGGTAATGACCATGTGGATGAATTGTATGGAAGCAGCGAACTATACGTTTATAGGCCTCCAGGAGGGCGAATGAAAGGATTTGATGGGCTCAAATTATTCACCGATTCGGAAAGCTGCGAAATGATATTTACTATGGATGCCCCACCAGAATTACGAGACTATGAAACCATTCGAATCACAAATAGAAATGCCAAGTCAATACCAGACAATGTAGTAAAGAGAGTTCATTCTTGGGCTCATAGGAATAACTTTTTACACAGCTTCTTCAAGCCTTTATATCGTTAGCGGGACACAGTCGTATTTTTGATGTCCCGCTAACTGCGGCTTATGAATCAGAACAATTCATCTAATTCTCTAAGAAAAGTGTCAAAATCTGCCCCTTGGTCACTATCTTCTGGGTATTAACATTACATTCAAAAATTGGACTTCACTAACTAAATATATTATGGTAACCCCATAATACAGTTCAGGAGGATAACTTATGCCTTATCAAGGAGTAACATACGAAGGACTGGTAGCTGAAACGATCAATTTCCGAGGAGACAACGGAGACTTAATCAATGGATATTTAGCTCGTCCAAACGGCAGCGGCCCATACCCAACTATCATCAATATTCACCATATGCCTGGATGGGACAAATGGATACATTCCTTAACTAGAGATTTTGCATCCGAGGGATTCGTAACCTTAGCCCCTAATTTCCACTTCAGAGAAGAAGGAATCACTCCGCAGGATAGAAGTGACTCAATCCGATCCAAAGGTGGTATGCCAGATAGTAGAACAATGGCAGACCTAGCTGCTGCCATTGAAACGGCAAAAAACTTGCCCTACACCAACGGTAAAATCGGCATCATTGGATACTGTTCTGGAGGCAGACAGGTATATTTAGCCGCCTGCACACTATCAGGTATAGACGCAGCTGTAGATTGCTGGGGTGGCGGGGTCATAACACCAGACAGTGAGTTAACCTCTGCTCAACCAGTGTCACCTCATACATTTTCTGCTGATTTGTCATGCCCACTTATGGGAGTCTTTGGTAATGACGATGCTAGGCCAAGTCCGGACGAAGTAAACGAAACTGAAGCTTTGTTGAAACAGCATAATAAAAACTATGAATTCCACCGTTATGATGGTGCAGGTCATGGATTTCTAGCCAGAGATAGAGACAGTTACAGGCAACACGCAGCCGTAGATGTGATGCCTAAAATATTAGAATTCTTTAATAAGAATCTGGCATAAGACAAATTAGACCGAGTGCTTTAAAGCACTCGGTCTAATTATAAATCATCAATAGATGGAATGTTATTCAATATATCATTAAGCTCGGAAATAGTGGCATCATCTAAAGATGGTGTTGGAGGTCGCACAGTAGCATCAGACAAAACTCCCCTTCTAGCCATTGCATATTTCCGTATAGCAAGTCCAATCCCTGGCTGATTCTCATATCTTATATAAGGGACCCAATCATAAAATATTTTCCTAGCTCTTTCTACATTCCCAGATTTAATACTATCGTACATAGCTACCAAAACCTCAGGGTAAGCAAACCCTGTCATAGTACCAATTGCTCCTCGTTGCAACTCTTCAAATAAAAATGAGCCCCCCAATCCACCAAATATTCCGAGTTTGTCTCCCGTAAGATTCGCAATTCTAGTAATCTTTGGAGGAGTAGGAGAATCTTCTAATTTCAAATAATGCGCTCTGGAAAGCTTGGAATTCAATTCAGCAATAATTTCTGGAGACATAAATATCCCGCTTTCAGCAGGATAATCCTGAATAATCACAGGAATTTGGCAGGAATCATGAACAGCTGTGTAATACTGCAGTAAAAATGCATCATTTGGCTTAGCTAATCGAGATGGAGCCACCATAATAGCATCGGCTCCAAGGCGTTCAGCTTCTATAGCACGCTGACAAACCAAGTGAATACTTTCTGAACTTACTCCAACCACCACGCTCAATTGCCTGGCTTTGCTCATTGATAACACCGTCTCCATCACTAGAACTCTCTCTGTATCTGAAAGCCTGCTAGATTCTCCCATAACCCCTAAACATACAACTCCAACACATCCAGAAGTTTTAGCTAATTCAATCAATGGCTCAAAAGACTGAGCAGAAACTGATTGATCGTTACCAAATGGTGTAGGCAACATAAAATGTATACCTTCTAATTTATAAGACACGATACACCCCTACTATATTTTATGGTTTATTCTCATAATCAAATTGTCAAGACACAACCTAGGAACCACATTATCCAGTAATTGGCTCGTTGAGTCCAACACCAATCCTATATTATCAGCCAATTCTTCTTCATTGCACTCATCAATAAGAGCTGATAATTGTTCTTCCTTATCTATGTTATGTATTAGACTTATATCTGCTTTCTTCATAATCAACAAATCTCGATACATATCAGTCCAGTAATGTAAAGTGTTTAATACATACTCAGAATTCTTATAATATTCATTAGACAAGTGTTCAGAAACCTCAAATCCTCTATATAGGCCACCTTTCAAAACATCCACAAATAATCTTATAGCATCATCTCGCTCTTCCAATAAACCATCATCATTTAAAGCATCAACAGCCCACCCTAATCTGCCAGCACATAACGTCGTTAATAATCCTAATTTTTCATCAGAAAGATCGTAGTTTTGAGATAAATGTTGAGAAACTGATTCACTGTCTAATATGGAGAAATATATGCTTTGACAACGGGATTTGATAGTAGGAATCAATGCTTCTTCGTTGGCAGTTAGCAGAAAAAACACATTCTGTTCTGCTGGCTCTTCCAGCGTTTTCAATAACGCATTAGAGGCTTCTAAAGTCATCAGATCCGCATCATCTATTATGGTAACTCTATATGATCCTTCGTATGGCTTCATATGGGAAACATGTAATATATCTCGCACATCACTAATACCTATTGATCTTTTGTTTTCTGAGTTCTGTATGGAAATTATGTGCACGTCTGCATGTATTTTTTTATGGATCCTCAAACACTGAATGCATTTACCGCAGGCTAGGTCCGACGGGTCAATACAATTTAACCCCCTAGCGATATCCAAAGCGCACGTCATCTTACCTACTTGCCTAGAACCGTAAAAAATGTACGCATGAGAGACATTATGATTAGTTATAGCCGACTCAAATCTCTCGATAACAGTGGCATGCCCTGTTGTATTCCACACCAGAATCTACCTGTCAAAGATCATAAGATCTTCATACGTTTCCCTACGCCTGATTACTCTGGCCTGACCATCATTCACTAACACAATAGGAGGCCTAGGATTCATGTTGTAGTTGCTCGACATTGACGGGCAGTAAGCCCCTGCAGCCGGTATGGCAATAATGTCGCCAGACTCCGGGTTCGGAATTAAAACATCTTTTGCTAACAAATCTCCCGATTCACAATACTTGCCTGCAATCGTCACAGTATCAAAGTCTTCATCGTTCAGCTTACATGCAGACACTACTTCATATTCAGATTGATACAACGCAGGTCTGATATTATCTCCCATTCCTCCATCAACGCTAACATACTTACGTACACCAGGAATGTCTTTTATGGCGCCTACAGTGTAAAGAGCTACCCCTGCAGGGCCAATAATAGACCTACCAGGTTCAATAATAAGCTTTGGTAAATCCATCTTTAACTCCGAGCATGTGTTACGCATCGTAGTCACAATTGCTTCCGCATATTCCTGAATTTGAGGAGGATCATCATTCCTGGTGTATGCTATTGCAAAACCTCCACCAGGGCTAAATTCTTCAAGCGTAAATCTATCAGAAAACTTATGCACAAACCGAATCACCAAATCTACAGCAACTTCATATGGCTCGATCTCAAATATAGGAGATCCTAAATGAAAATGGACACCTTTCAAATCTATATTTGATGACTCAATGGCTTCTAATATCGCCTCTTCTGCATCCCCAGTATCAATTGCAAAGCCGAATTTAGAATCTAATATACCTGTCGTTGTGTATACATGAGTATGAGGATCCACCGCCGGAGATATTCTAAGTAATACTCCCTGCACTACGTTTAAATCTTTCGCTACTTTATTTAATAATTCCAATTCATAGAAACTATCAACGACAATTCTCCCAATGCCGAGTCTAACTGCGTAAGTTAATTCATCTTCCGTTTTGTTATTACCGTGAAAATAGACCCGACTCAAATCAGCGCCACTTGCCTCTATAATAGCCAACTCACCTCCAGAAACAACATCAAAACCCATGTTCTTCGAAGTTATCACAGACGCTAGTGACGCATTTATATAGGCTTTTGATGCATAAACAACATCAGTATTTGAGTGCAAACCAGTAAATGCATCTACAAAAGATTCACATCTGGCCTCTATGGTTTTCTGATCTAAAACATACAGAGGGGTATCAAATTGCTCTACTAAATCAGTACTAGTCATACCCCCTATACATAATTCTCCTGTATCACTAGCAGATGCTGTATCAGGAAACACTTTTTTAACGAACATTTTTATCTCCAAATTTAGGATTCTTAAAGTCTAATGTTAACTCTATTTGTGAACTTAATGAACTTATGGATGCAAACCACACAAATAAACTACACTTTAGGGTTACCTCCAACCTATTTATATAATAAACTTATAGTCCAATATAGTATACGATTAGTGAGTTATGGCAAAGACACTGTTAATAACAAATGATGATGGCATTGAAGCTCCAGGCATTTGGTCACTAGTAAACTCACTCACACCATATTTCAACATAACCGTATCTGCTCCTGCAACAGACCACAGCGGCGCATCCTCATCTGTATCAATAAGAAAAAGTGTGCACACTAAGCAAATTGACCCATCACCTTTCCTAACCAGTAAACCCAAATATAATGTATCTGCTTATTGCTCTGAAGGAACACCTGGAGACAGTTGCATTATAGGAATTGAATGCATTCACGATAATGCTGGCATTGACTTAGTTGTTTCTGGAATCAATAAAGGGGCGAACGTAGGTAGCGATACGATAGTATCTGGGACAGTAGGAGCCGCGATTCAAGGCTACGTTCGTAGCATTCCTTCAATAGCTATATCCATAGCATCTATAGAGGAACCCATATTTGAAACAGCAGCAACATATGCTTCCCAAATGTGTAGGCAACTGTTATCAGAATCCTCCATACCCAATGTGTTACTTAACATTAATGTACCTAGTTTGCCAATTAATGAAATCAAGGGAGCACAAGTTACTAAACTCGGAGGAAGATCCTGGGCTGAAAGTATTAAAGCTTCAAACACAACTGAAGGAACATCATACTATTTCACTAGAGATCAAAAACTATTTGAAAACGCCTATCCAGGGACCGATCTTTTTGCTATAGATAACCAATACATTTCCGTAACGCCTCTAACCCCAGACTTATCATTGACCAACGAACAATCTGTTACCTTCTCCCAGCAACTGATAAACGCTCTATCAACAAATACAACTTAACTTGCCTATTTAATCACCTCGGATATAATAGGCTTTATTAAATCAACCAGGTTGTTGAGCCTTACTTACAAGCTACTGGGGGGAGTAAATGGTAAATCTTAACCATGGAGCAGCGATTGTCGGGATTCACGAACACCAGACACGGTATGCTCCTGACAAAAGCGAACTACAAATACAAGGCGAAAGTGTAATTAAAGCACTGGAAGATGCAGGTCTTAGCAAAAATGACGTCGAAGGCCTTTTTACCGCTTCTAGCACCATTAGGAACAGCGGACTGAATCTAGCTGACTATTTGGATATGTATCCTAAATATGTAGACAATACTACAGTAGGTGGTGGGTCCTTCGAATTCCATTTATCTCATGCACTTACTGCAATAGCAGCTGGCCGAATAAAATGTGCGGTGATCACATATAGTAGCTTAGCCAAATCCGGAGGCATCTCAGTAGGAACGGGAGGAGTTGCAAGATTTGGACACCCTAGGTTGGATCCATCACCGGATAGTTTTGAAGAAATCTATGGTCTAACTACCGTTGGACTTTACGCCATGATCGCTCGCAGACACATGGAATTATTTGGTACAACATCCGAACAACTAGCTGAAGTAGCAGTGGCTATGCGGCGCCACGCTGGCTTAAATCCCGAAGCACAATTCAGAGATCCCATAACGGTATCAGATGTAGTTAATTCCAGAGTTATATCTGATCCATTACATCTTCCTGACTGCTGTGTGATTACAGATGGTGGAGGAGCCGTAGTCATAGCTTCACCAGAACTCGCCAAAGATTGCAAGCAAACACCTGTATGGATATTAGGAGTCGGTGAAGCTCTAGCACACCAAGGAGCCGGTAAAAGAGACCTAATGTACATAGCAGCCAAGCAAAGTCATGGTCCCGCCTTCGAAATGGCAGGAGTCAAGCATTCCGACATAGACATGGCTATGGTATATGACTCATTCACGATAACAGTTATAGAAACCTTGGAAGACTTAGGATTTTGCGAAAAAGGAGAAGGTGGGCAATTCGTGTCAAATGGAAGAATACAGTTAGGTGGTGAACTGCCTTTGAATACAGACGGCGGAGGACTATCTAGTAATCATCCTGGTATGAGAGGTATTTTCCTTCTATTAGAAGCTACTAGACAACTTAGACACGAATTTGAAGGTACTGAAAGACAAGTACCTAACTGTAATATTGCTCTATGCCATGGTACCGGTGGGGCTTTGGGATCACGCCACAGTGGCGGAACAGTTATTTTAGGGAGGGATTAAGATGCCTGAATGGAAAAAACCGTTGCCAACAATAGCAGGAGAAACCAAAGTATTTTGGGACGGATGTAAGAAAGGTGAGTTAATAATTCAAAAATGCGACAGTTGCAATGACTACCAATTCTATCCTAGAGGTATCTGCTCCAACTGTTGGACTACTGATATCAAATGGGTCCATTCTACAGGCAGAGGTAAAGTGTGGACTTATACCATAACATATCAGAATAGAACTCCAGGATTTGCAGAAGATGTACCTTACGTACTCGCACTAGTAGAACTAGATGAAGGCGTCAAAATGTTCACCAATATCATTGAATGTGACCCCAAAGAGGTCAAAATTGGAATGGATGTAGAGGTCACTTTTGTCAAAGCGAATAACTTCATCACCATCCCATATTTCAAACCGGTATCATAGGCTTACATTACAGACTGGACCAAACCACCATCAACTAAGATCGTTGTACCTGTAATGTAGCTAGACTTTGAAGAAGCCAAAAAACCCACTAAGTTGCCTAGCTCTTTAGGCTCTCCGAGACGGCCTACAGCTGTATCTTCTGCTCGTTCTCCAAGAGCATCCTCTACGCTAATACCTAACTCATTAGCCCTAGCAGTCACATTTGACATCATACGATCACTTAAAATAGACCCCGGGCACACATTATTAACCAAGATGTTATCTCTCCCTACTTCCTGAGATAAACTTTTAGCAAAAGCGACCACACCCATACGAGTTGCGCCGGACAAAGCTAGATTAGGAATCGGCTGAAATACAGTGCTAGCCAGAATATTAATTATACGACCACCACCACTAGCCTTTAAATGAGGGATAGATTCTCTGCACATTCTTGCGAAAAATAATAATGATCGTTGTACGGCAATATCCCACTGCTCTTCGGTAGCATTAAATGATCTAGCCAATGGCGGTCCTCCTGAATTATTCACCATAATATCCAGATGACCATATTCATTAACCGTCTGATTTATTAAATCCTGTATGACTTCGAGTTTCTCTAAGTCCCCGGCATATACCATAATTTCTCCATCAGTAGACTTCCTGATTTCTTCAGCGGACGTTTCCAGATCAGCTAGGGTCCTGCTACACATTACCACTGTAGCCCCTTCTTCACTTAATACTTCAGCACAAGCTCTCCCTAGGCCTTTACTTGCTCCTCCAACTATAGCAACTTTATCCTTAAGTCCTAAATCCATAACTTTCTCCTCATTGATTCCTATTTAAAACCTTTGATTTTTGCGATTATAACAGAACGCAGATGTATAATAGGATTAACACATTACCGGAAGATTTTTATGACTGATAACCTAGAAATTACATCACTAAGGCAACCAATTACTGACATCATGTGGGAATGCGGAGACATCCTTATCAATAATTTTGGGACGTCATTAGCCGTAGAATATAAAAATAATCAAAAATCTGATCCAGTTACAGAAATTGACAAACAACTTCAAACTAAAATCATAAAAGCTCTTTCTCAAATAGTACCCAAACATAATGTCCTAGGAGAGGAAGAGGAACAAGAAGGCTACAATCAACAAGCATCTGATTATCTATGGATTATAGATCCTTTAGACGGCACTACAAATTACATAAATAACGTACCATTATTCGGATCATCTGTAGGTCTAATGTACAAGGGATCAATAATAGCTGGCTGGATATATATTCCATGGCCCAACAAAGAAAATGGTTTGGTATTAAGCGGAATATCCGGAGATGGATGTTACGTTAATCAATCTCCTCTATACAATGATCCGGTTAATTCTACAGAGGCCAACAAATTAATAGGATTGCCCGGGTTTTTCTTATCTAATCACAAATTTACTGGGCCTATGGCTCAGAAATTCGGTGAGCCTAGGGGCACTGGGAGCATTGCATACGAATGCTGTCTATGCGCAATGGGTTCTACTCAATATTCAATTTTTGGAGCACCTAAACTCTGGGATATAGCAGGGGGCATAGCAATAGTAAAGGAAGCTGGTGGAGAATCAATCACGAAACAACCTAATAACAAAATATGGCAATCAACAGAACCCTTAATCCATGAATGGAAATCCGACCCAGAAATGGTAAGTGAATTGAAAAAATGGGCAAACTCTGTAATAGTGTGTAGGTTCGGCCTAGCTGATTACATCACAACTAATATGTCTTCAAAAACACAGGTGATAAAAAAAATAGGTAAGTTATTTACTTAGACGAATCAGGCAACCATCCCCAAGAACGAGGTCCCCAATCTGCAGCATATTTAATTCCTTCCTTTACGCAAGCTACAGGTACTACTGCTTTATCAATTTTCCTGGGGTTATTAAGAACATCATAAACAACCCAATCTCCATTCTCTATTTTCAATATAGATAAATCAGCCTGCTTACCAGCATGTAAAGTTCCCAATCGATCTTGTTCGCCGATTGCGCTGGCCGGATTAATGGTACACATGTTGATAACTTCTTCCAATTTAAATCCCATAGCTAAGAACCTAGTCATCATTTCCGTCATGCTATGAACTGTGTTAATTCTTCCTGGAACAGTCAGGTCTGTACTGATGCAATGAGGAATCAGCCCTTGGTCCAAAACTTTATCTCCAATATCAAAACTGAAATTCGATCTCCCATGTGCAGTATCTAACCACACTCCTCTTTCTTTCGCCTCTTTCGCTTCAGGGACCAATTTACCGTCTGAATCAATAATGCCGCCTTTATTTGCTGTAAATAAATGGGTTACTATGTCTCCTTCATCTAAAATCGGTAATAATTTACTAATCACTGACTCGTCATATCTATTCTCTGTATCACCAATGTGAACCATCAGCCTTACACCAGTTTCTCTAGCTGCTCGCTTCGCTAATTTAGGCATTTCCATACCAAATATCTCCAAAGCTGGAGAGACCATACGGGCTTTGATACCCTTTATGATTCCATTACTCTCTTGAACAACCCTTATAGTGTTTTCTAAATCTATGCTTGTTTCAGCCATAATATCTGGAGTAGAAGCTAATCCGGTGCGACAGATATGCAAAAAAGGTCTAATTTCAGTTTTGGCATTGGGAAGAATGTATTTTGGAAACCCTCCAAATGTGTCACAGCCTGAGCTACCTGCATCAACAATTGTAGTTACACCTGAACGGACTCCAGCTACATCTGGCTCTTCCCCATTCTGATTTACTCCTGCATATACATGCGTATGAACATCAATCATACCCGCAATCACAATACAGCCTTTAACGTCCATTGTCTCTTTAGCATCATCTACGGATATGTCTTTAGCAATCCTGCTTATTTTTCCATTTTGAATTGCTACATCCATTTGCCCATCAATATTCTGAGATGGATCTATCACCCTGCCATTAGTAACTAAAAGATCATACATTCATTACTCCTTAGGAACAGATTAATTTAATTGAATAAAGCTCCTACAGACTGACCCTTGTGGATCCTATATATAGCTTCACCCAACAATGGCGCCACAGTGAGTACTTTTACTTTTCCTTTAGTTCTAGACGCGTCAACACTGATACTATCCGATACAACAACTTCAGTGAAACTACTATTGGCAAGACTTTCATGAGCATTTTTAGAAAACACCGGATGCGTAGCACAACAAAATACTTCTTTTACGCCGCGTTCCAACAAAGTATCAGCAGCACCAACAATAGTTCCGCCGGTGTCGATTTCATCATCAAATGTCAAAGCAGTTTTTCCTTTAACGTCTCCAATAATATTTAAAGTTTCAGTAGTATCATTATTCCCTATACGTCTTTTTTCAATAATGGCCAAGGGGGCATTTAATCTGGCAGCCACATCTCTGGCTTTTTTACTTATCCCGATATCAACTGCCACTACTACCAAGTCATCTATTTCTTTGGTTTTCACATAATCGGTCAATATAGGCAAAGCTGTTAATTCATCAACAGGGATATTGAAAAATCCTTGAATTTGGCCAGCATGCAAATCCATAGTTAGTATTCTGTCTGCTCCAGCTGTGGTCAATAAGTCGGCAACTAATCTGGCTGTAATTGGAACTCTCGGCTGGTCTTTCTTATCTGTCCTACCATATCCGTAGTAGGGAACAACCGCTGTGATTCTTCCAGCAGAAGCTCTTTTACAAGCGTCTATCATAATTAATAGTTCCATTAGATGATCATTTACAGGAAATGTGATCGGCTGCACTATAAATACATCTCTTTGCCGTACATTTTCCTGAATATTGGTAAAAGTATTGTCATTGGCAAATTTAAATACTTCTGCTTTCCCTAGAGGTATATTCAAGTAGTCACATACATCCTGAGCCAATTGCTTATGTGCATTACCACTAAAAATCTTAAGATCATCAATTACCGGTCCCATCTAATGTCCCCTATATTCTGGATTTCTTTTTTCCCTGAACGCATCAGCCCCTTCCAAATGATCCTTAGAAGACAAAGTGATAGTTTCTGCTGCTGCTGCCATCTTCATAGCTGTCTCTAAATCAAATTCAAGACCCTTGTATAACATCAATTTGGATAACCTAATAGCAATGGGAGGACCATCGGCAATCTTTTTGGCCATTACCATGACTTCATTTTCCAAATCTTCTTCATCAACTAATTTATTGAGAAAACCTAGTTGTTTTGCTTCATCAGCTTCCATGAAATCGCCTGTAAACAACATCTCTGCTGCCTTTCCCAGGCTACCTAATACCCTAGGGTAAAGCCACGTTCCTCCAAATCCAGGGAATAACCCTATCTTTATATAAGCACACATGAATCTAGTTCTCGGGGTACCAATACGAATGTCACAACCTGCAGCTAAATCTAATCCAGCACCAACCGCAACACCGTTAACCATTGCTATTACGGGCTTTTCTAACCTTTGCAAAGCTAGCATAAATCTTTGGGTTCTATTGAATGCTCGCCTGATCTCATCGGGGTTATCTGAAACCCACGCACTGGGTTCACTACCTCCACGTAATGCAGCCAAATCGCCTCCGGCGCAAAACGAGTTTCCTGCACCTGTTATTATTAAAACTCTAACAGAATCGTCTGCATCCACATCTTCAAGCGCATCTCCTAATTCATCTTGCATAACATCATTCAACGCATTTCTTCTATCAGGACGATTTAAAGTCAGACGTGCTATATGAGTGTCTTTATCTTTTTCAAGCAAGATATACTTATAATCAGCCATTGCCCCCCCTTATGAGCTTTTGAATTATAGCACAGGGTAACAGCAAACTTAAGAACGAATTTTAATAAGGAACAAGAGTTACAGACAATAACAATGCTGTGGTTATTTGGTGTAAAATATTCTTATCAAAATGAAGGCGGAATCATGTACAGCTATATATCTCATTTAGAGTGCTCGGTCTGTGAAAAAGAGTTCCCACATAATCAAATTAGTTCCATTAGCGAATGCTGCGCCAAAGTCTTATTCGCTAGATATGATTTACAGAAATTAAAAAAAGAAGTCGACAAAAGTGTCTACGATTCTAGAGAATCTAATATGTGGCGGTTCTCAGAGCTACTACCTGTAACAGATCCATCCAATGTAGTTACATTAGGCGAAGGCGGTACACCATTATTACGTACTACAGAACTTGGAAAGAAATTAAGCCTAAACAACTTATACATTAAAGATGAAGGACTAAACCCCACTGGCACGTTTAAAGCACGCGGAATTGGTGCTGCCGTATCTAAAGCCAACGAACTCGGAGTTAAAGGCTTCACAATGCCATCAGCAGGCAATGCCGCTGGTGCGGTCGCTGCTTACGCAGCAAGATCAGGACATCCCGTAAAGGTGTATATGCCTCAAGATGCTCCCTCAGCAAACAAAAAGGAGTCTCTACTTACTGGAGCTGAGCTCAACCTAGTAGATGGCCTAATTAGCGATGCAGGGCGAATTTCATCTCAAGTAGCTAAAGAAGAAAATTTATTTGACCTATCAACTTTGAAAGAACCATATAGGGCAGAAGGTAAAAAAACAATGGCTCTGGAACTAGCTCAACAGTTAGGCTGGAAGATACCCGATGTAATTGTTTATCCTACTGGTGGCGGTACAGGAATCATTGGAATGCACAAAGGATTCAATGAATTACTTGAACTAGGATGGGTCACTGGTAAACAACCAAGATTTATAGCTGTACAAGCGGAAGGATGCCAACCTATTGTTAAAGCCTTCAATGAGGGTGCAGATAGTAGTGAAATGTGGACTAATGCAGCTACAGTAGCAGACGGATTAAGAGTCCCAGGACCTTTCGCAGACTACGTTATATTGCAGATACTACGTGAGACTGGAGGAACAGCTCTTTCTGTGACTGACAAAGCTATGGTAGATGCAATGTATGAAATCTCAAGCGATGAAGGTGTAGTTATCTGTCCAGAAGGAGCAGCAACATTAGTAGGCTTAAGACAGCTATTAAACAACGGGCTGGTCTCACAAGATGAAACAGTAATCTTGTTAAATACTGGCTCAGCTTATAAATACCTTGAATTGGTTTCAGAGACGTAATGGAGATACTTGTAAGCTCCCCTAGAGGATTTTGTGCAGGAGTAGTTCGTGCAATAGATATGGTTGAACTAGCTCTTAAAAAATACGGTGCTCCAGTCTATATCAAGCACCAGATCGTTCATAATCCTCATGTAGTTGAAGACCTTGAAAGCAAAGGAGCAATAACAGTAGAAACTGTTGAAGAAATCCCTGAAGGTTCGCATGTTGTATTTTCAGCTCATGGTTCACCACCTGAAGATTTTGACAAAGCCAGAGAAAGAAATTTGAACGTAATTGATGCGGTTTGTCCTCTAGTTACCAAAGTGCACAATGAAGCGAAAAAGTATGCTGCTCTTGGCAAAAAAATTATCTTAGTTGGACATGAAGGACATCAAGAAGTTAAAGGAACTATGGGGCAAACCCCTATGACCTTGGTAAATGATAAAGATTTAAAATCTATTCCGGATTGGGACACAAACAGTGATATAGCAGTACTTACTCAAACCACATTATCAGTCAATGACACCCAAAACATCACCGATAAAATAGCTTCAGCATACTCCAACTCTACAATACGAAACGATATTTGCTACGCAACCACAAATCGTCAAAACGCAGTAAAAGACATGGCTCAAAAAGTCAACGCTATTCTAGTAATAGGAGCTCAAAATAGTTCGAATTGCAATCGTCTCAAAGAGCTATCCATTAATCTTGGAGTGCCTGCAATGCTTGTCAATACAGTAAATGAAATTCCTGATGAGTTCATAGCAGATAAAGAAGTGATTGGTATAACATCAGGAGCTTCAACTCCGGAATCTTTGGTTCAAGATATTATTGCATTTCTCAAACCCAGCAAGATATCCTATTTAACCACAGTTGAAGAAGATATATCTTTCACGATAAGAGATGGAATTATCTAGCTGATGCAATCATAGGCTCTAGCGGTAGGTTGATGTATCCAAGAAAAACCCTTGATATTTCTCAAGTCTTAAAACGTATTCTTTCTATCCCGACTTTCATTAGCTTTGTGATAGTTAGCGGTATCATAATCGTACTCATAACCGGCTTTGATATAGACATCGGAAAAGTAATGTCCATCATACTAGAAGCTGGTCCAATACCTTTTGCTTTAGCATTCATAACACACTATTTAAGCTTCGTATTCAGAGGTCTGCGCTGGAAGTTTCTGGTAGGAGATATAGATAGTAAGACTCAACCGTCATCTTTAGAATACATAAAATTAATTTATCTAAGTAATTTCATTAATTCTGCATCACTCTTCCGAATCGGTGACCTATACAAAGTCTACGCATTTGACAAGAAATATTCAAAAGGGTTTACAAATCTATTAGGAACACTGATTACCGAACGACTGCTAGACTGTGTTATGTTAGCAATTCTCGTCGGGGTATTTGGGCAAGTACTAATCCAAACATCCAATAAAGAGATACAAATGTTAATTCTCTTACCTGTTGTCTTACTAGGAATATTATTACTAGCCTTCATAGCTGTAAGCAAGATTAAGAATATTCCCAAATTCCCACTTTTAACCAATCTAATCCAAAAAGCGAAAGAAGGAGCACAAATACCCAAGAAAGATATTCCTCCTGCCTTCTTGATGTCTGTTTTAGCGTGGCTCTGCGAAATTATAAGGGTTTATTTCATTGCATCCGCTTTAAGGTTTGACCTAGAATTCGCACATACTTCCATATTATCTTTGGTTCACGCGATGCTCACATTAGTGCCAACACCTGGAGGTATAGGAGCAGTAGAATCCGGTGTGGCAGGGTTAGGTACATTACTATTAAATATGACACCAGAGAATTCTATAGCTCTGATATTATTGGACAGATCGGTCACTTACCTCAGTGTCCTTTTAATCGGAGGGGGCGTATTTATATGGGAGATGATCGATTTAAACAAAAGAGATAAAGAGTAATTATTCTGAAGTAGGTCGTCGATTCATCAATTCTTGTATCCCCTCAAGGGGACTCATATCTTCAAACAAAATCTTGTATATAGTCTCTGTGATTGGCAATTCAACGCCATGTTCTTCACCCAATTCTACGGCTGCCATAGTAGTTTGAATTCCTTCAACTACATTGTGCATATTTCCAGTAATTTCTTTAATCGTTTTACCATGAGCGATTTGTTCTCCCAAATAGCGATTCCTACTTAATTTACTGAAACTAGTAGCTACAATATCTCCCACTCCTGCCAAGCCCGCAAAGGTACTAGAAGAAGCGCCAAGGGCAACTCCTAATCTCGTGATTTCTGCAATACCTCGTGTAATGTAAGCGGCTTTAGAATTGTCTCCTAATCCCAACCCGTCTACTATTCCTGCACCTATAGCAATAATGTTTTTAAGTGTTCCACAAAGCTCTACGCCTGACACATCCTGAGAAGTGTAAATTCTAAAAGTAGGTCTCATGATTATGTCTCTGACCCACTCTGCATTAGATTCATTGATACTTGCTACAACAGACGATGATGGTTTGCCTTCCACTATTTCTTTAGCAAGATTAGGACCAGAAATAACACACATAGCATCACAAATCTCTTGTGAGATTTCTTGGGCTACTATTTCCGTCATTCTCAGTTTTTGAGGCATTTCTAAGCCTTTAGTTGCACTAACCAAGATCGCATCAGAGGGTATTGCATCAGCAATATGAATAATGTTTTCTCTGAAGGTATGAGAAGGTACAGCCACTATGACAACATTAGCATCTTCGAGCGCCTTGTCAGCATAATGAGTGAACCTGCAACCGTCAGGAAATTTAACTCCTGGTAAAAATCGGCTGCATTCGTTTTCAGTGGAAAGTTTAGTAGCCTCAATTTCTGTTCTGCTTAATATGGAAATTTTATTATTTGAGCATTGTCCGGCTAACACTCCCAAGGTAACGCCCCAAGTGGTAACACCCACCACCGTTATGTTATTCACTCGTTAATTTCTCTGCAGGCTGGCCAATCTTACGTTCCGTACGTGTCATTATCCGCTGCATGTTATCTCTATGCTGGAATAAAATCATGATTCCTACTATAGTGGCATATATGGATACCGTTGGAGTGTACCAACCTAATGCGGTGAGAATCCATGCAGATACTACTGCCATAACAACTCCTAAAATGGAACCTAGGGACAGATATTTTGAAATGAATGTAACCGGTAGAAAAACTAGCAGTGCTAAAGCTGCTGATACAGGCGTCAAAATCAATAAACTTCCCAACGCGGGGGCAATACCCCGTCCACCCTTAAATCCTAAAAATACAGACCAATTATGTCCAACTACTACCAGTAGCCACATTAATACCATAATCCAATTGTTATATATTAAGTTAGAAGTTACTAAAACAGCTATACCGCCTTTGAGGCAGTCCAATATTAACACTGAGAAACCTATATATTTACCAGATGTCCGAAACATATTAGATGTACCTATTTTCCCACTGCCATATTCCCTGATATCTCTACCTGTCCTAATTCTATACACTATGTATCCCCAAGGAACTGAACCTAACAGGTACAGCTGTAAGCCAATAACTGCAAACAAAGGGATGGAGGCAAACGATTCCCCGTAATACACTGTCAGAAACAGAGACGCAAATAAGACAGGTATGAATATGTACAGGAATACACTAAATGTCTTTTTTGAATTAATCATGCTTTTTTATAGATTAACCTTAAATGAGTTCGATTAAATCCAAATTCCTGTCTAATCTGGTTCTCTAAATAACGCTTATAGGTAAAATGAAGGAGTTCCGGATTATTCACAGATACAGTAAAAGTTGGAGGATTCACGCCAACTTGAGACATTTTACGAATTTTGATTCCACGCCTTGATTTCGTCTTTGGGGCTTTTGGCATATGATTGGCCAAAGCATTATACAGAGCGTACTGCAATTTCGTGTTATCAACACGAATATTACGTTCCTCGTACAGATCTAGCACAGTTGCTAATAACCCATCAATCCCTTCACCATACAAAGCAGACGTAAAACATACCGGAATGTAATTCATGAAATGCATTCTATCTCTAACTCTATTCATAGCGCGCATCTGTGCATGTTCTGTCGGATTATTAACTAAATCCCATTTATTAACTACTACTATAATTCCTTTGCACATTTCCCATGCCAAGCCTGCAACATGTATATCTTGCGAAGTAGCTAATAATGATGCATCAGCAACCATCACAACTACATCACTCCGCTCAACTGCTGCCATAGCTCGTAACACGCTAAACTTTTCTATCCCAACGCCAACCTTCCCAGGCCGCCTGATCCCAGCTGTATCTATCAAGGTGAGTTGTCTATCTTCAAACATCAAATCAGAATCAATCGCGTCACGGGTAGTACCTGCAATTGGGCTCACTATGGTGCGTTCTTCACCCAAGACCGCATTCACTAGTGCGGACTTACCTACATTAGGCCGCCCTACAATCGCTATTTTGATGGATTCATCCTCTGTATTAGAAACACTTGCATCTGGTTCATGAGGTAATAGCTCAGACACTAAAGAATACAAATCATCCATGCCTATATTATGGTGAGCACTTACACAAACATAATTCCAAAATCCCATACTAAAAAATTCTGCTATATTGTTTCTTCTTCCATCATTGTCCACCTTGTTAATTACGAGAATAATATTGATTCCCGCAGTACGTAACTGTTCCGCAATCAACTGATCAGTGGGGGTCAATCCTGAATCACAATCAACCACAAATAAGACCACATCTGCACCTGATATAGCCATTCCAGCCTGTTCTTTCACTTTGGTTACCAAAGTGTCAGTAGAGCCCAAATCTAATCCACCCGTGTCAACTAACAAAAACTTTTTTTCATAACGATCTACAACTGACACCAATCTGTCACGAGTAGTACCTTCTTCATTAGCCACGATAGCGTGTCTCCGATCAATAATTCGATTGAACAATGACGATTTACCGACATTGGGGCGTCCCACTATCGCAACTGTAGGCATATTGGATTCTGATGATTCCATAACTTTAGCCCTTATATATATATTCTAGTATTGCCTGCTGGGCAGGTAAGCGATTATAGGCTTGCTTATAGGCAACAGATTGGGAGGACCTTAACATACTCTCGGGAACCTCTTCACCATAATGAACTGGCATATCGTGCATGAATATCACTTCGGGGTTTGCATTAGTCAATAATTCCTCAGTCACCGTGAATCCCTGAAAATCAATTATACGTTGTTCTGATTCTTTTTCTTGGCCCATACTGGTCCATGCGTCTGTATACACTATATCTGCCTGATACACGGCTTCGATCGGGTCGTTGCAATATGTCATCGTAGCACCTGATCTTGCCGCCATATCTGCAGCAAGGTTCACTGTATCTTGATCTAATTCATAATTTTTTGGTGTCGCAATAGAAAAACTCATCCCAACAGAAGCACACATCAAAGACAAGCTTCTGGATACATTATTCCCATCCCCTACAAAGGCAAGTTTAGTTTCTGGAGAAATAGACTTATTTTCATTAATAGTCAATAAATCAGCCACAGCCTGACATGGATGCTCTACATCAGACAATGCATTAATGATAGGTACAGTAGAAAAGGTCGCCATCTCGGTTAAAGATGCGTGTGAATTTACTCTCGCAATTATCCCATCTACGTAGGAAGACAACACAGTTGATATATCTTCGGTGGTTTCTCTTTTACCAAGTCCTACTTCTTCAGGCCCGAGATATATACCGTATCCTCCTAACTTTTTGATGCCTATTTGAAAACTCATCTTAGTTCTCAGTGATGGCTTTTCAAATAGTAGTCCAAATGTTTTTCCCGATAAACAACTATCGACATCTCCAGCTTTTATTGCTTTTGCTCGAGATACCACATCCAATATTTGCGAACTTGTTAAATCTGTTACTGAAATAAAATTCATGTTAAATCCATTGTCATAATTAACAACTGCAAATTTTAACATACTATCGCAAAACTAAAACAGGGACGCCCAAAGCGTCCCTGTTTTAGTTTCAACTAGATCCGTTATTATAAATTAACTTGAGGATCTAGGTAACTGTTGTCTTTTTCATAGATTTGTAATCTTCCGCGTTGAGTATCACAAATTATTAATCTGTTATTATCTCTGTCGAAAGCACAGCCTGTCGGCATCCTAAACCTACGTTGTTGTTCTTCCAAATTCTGAACTCTCCTTCGAGCTTTGTTCATGTCTGGATTCGCATCTATCGACATCTGACCCCATTTAGATACTTCCAAGGCGTCGCCATACAAGTAACTCAACGGCTTAGAGTCTACATCATAGATA
>CETM01024680.1_pt1 | contig 65961 bp, 52 predicted proteins | sample 361451 | NCBI WGS metagenome assembly CETM01 (sample SAMEA2622690, study PRJEB7988) | marine metagenome | isolation source: saline water (ENVO:00002010), including
TAAACATGTTTTTGAGTTAGCTGATTATGCGGATGCTTTAGCTATGGCTCAACAATCTAATCTTAATGGAAAAGTATTATTTCGATTTAGTTAATTCTTTTGCTTTTTTCCATAGTATTTCTTTTTCATCTAGTGTTAATGTTTCAAAGTTGGATGATAAGGATTCCATAGTTTTATATCGAGTTATAAATTTGTTATTAGCTTTTCGTAATGCTGTTTCTGGATTAATTTTTTCTTTTCGTAATACATTAATAATTGCAAATAGGAGGTCACCTGCTTCTTCCTCTATTTTTTCTTTATTTTGATCTTGTTTTAATTCTTCTTTAAATTCATTAATTTCTTCATTAATTTTTTGAATAGCATCATTTGTATTTTCCCAATCAAAGCCTGATTTAGCTGCTTTTTTTTGGATTTTTTCAGCTTTGATTAAGGCGGGTAAATCTGGGATTCCGTCCATTTTGGATGTTGTGTGTTTTTCTTTTTCTTTAATTGAGTCCCATTGTTCTAAAACTTCGTTACTTGTTTTTATGGTTGTTTTTTGAAATACATGAGGATGTCTTCGTATCATTTTTTTATTAACATGTTCTGCTATGGTTTGGATCGAAAATGTTTTTGTTTCGTTTGCTATAGTAGCAATCATAATTACTTGTAGTAACACATCGCCACATTCTTCAATAATGGCGTCTACTGTATTTGATTCGATTGCTTCTACTAATTCATAACATTCTTCAATAATGCAAGGTACTAAACTTTTGAATGTTTGTTCTTTATCCCAAGGGCATCCTTCAGGAGATCGTAGTTTTTCGACTGTTTTTATTAAGTCATCTAACGATTGCATTAATATGAGGCAGCTTCTTTGAACAGAATTTCTTTTTGGGCAGAGTTTGTTTCTTGATATGATGTTTGTTCATCACTATTAGAAATTAAAATATTGGCAGGTGTAAATAAGAAAATATTTTCACCTAATTTCATCATATGTCCATTAATTGCGTAAGCGGTTCCACAGACAAAATCAATGAGACGTTTACTTGAGTCAGAGTCTAAAAATTTTAAATTTACAATAACAGGCTTGTTTTCTCTTAAGTAAGAGGCAATATTGAGTGAATCTTCGTAAATACGTGGTTCTAAAACTTTGATTTCGGATGAAGCAAAGGGTCTTGTTGAGCTAGAGTTGATAAGGGATCCTTTAAATGGTTTTTTGGGTTGGGTATGGGCTGTATCGTGTATATCTTCGGGTTCTGAAAATCCAAAAAATTGTTTTAGGTCATTTAGCATTGAACCCATTATTAAGCTCCTTCTTTTTGAAACAGCATTCGTCCGATTCGTGTCATAGTAGAACCTGCTTGAATGGCTAATTCATAATCTTGACTCATTCCCATACTTAATTCGCTAGAATGTGGTAATGATTTGATAGATTTATATAACGTATAAGCATCTAGAAACATTTTTTTTGTAGCATCCTTGTTGTTTAGTAGTGGAACTATAATCATTATACCTTTTATTGTTACATTTGAAAAAGAAAATAATTGATTTTGTTTGTTTAAAAATTCATTTTTTTTAAATCCAAATTTGTTTGGATCGTCTCCAATATTTATTTGAATATAGCAGGTTGTGTTTTTTTGATATTCTTTTGAAACGGTATTAATTTTGTCTAGTAAATTTAGGCTATCTACAGATTGGATGACACTAAAGTATTCAATTGCTTTTTTTACTTTGTTACGTTGTAAATGGCCAATAAAATGCCATTGAATATCCTTTAAATGAGCTAGGCTTTTTATTTTTTGAATGCCATCTTGTATTTTGTTTTCGCCAAATAATCTAAATCCCTGGTTGTATAAGGCTTCTATTTGTTTATCATTTGCATATTTTGAAGCAACACATATATTTATGGGATAGTTAATATCAAATTTATGTTTTAGTTTATTGATATGAGCTAGTAACTTTTTTGATTGCTCCTCAATAATGTTTTGATTAATGGTCATTGTCTTGCTATTGTATCTTATTTTTAGGGATCTAAAAAAGAGGTGTGTTTGTACTATGAATCAATTTTCGTTTTTTGTTAGATTTTGCTTTGTTTTTTTAGGGTTGTTTTTGATTCTTAGTGGTTTGTTATGGTGTAGTTTTCCTTATTTTAATAAATTTCTTGTTTATGAATCTTTAGCTGGTTCAAATCAGGTGGATGCCATGGTTGTTTTAGGGGGAGGTAGAGGGGGGCGTGTTAAGGAAGCCGTAGATTTATTAGATCAATATCATTCACGTTATTTGATTATGTCTGGCGGTCATTACTATCATACAACAGTGCCTCGTTTAATGGCTGATTATGCTAAGCAATTAAATGTAGATTTACCTTCTGTTTTGTATGAAGAAAATTCTTATTCAACCTATGATCATGTTGTTAACTTGTTACCTATGTTTCGCCAGTATGATATTCAGTCAATTTTAATTGTTACGTCATCTTTTCATACAGCTCGATCTTATGCTGTTTTTTCTTCTTATCTTATACAGAAGGGAGTGGATATGGATGTTTTTATTCATGCTGCACCGGATGGTATTGATTATTCTCGTTGGTGGATGGAGCATGAAACGCTTCAGCTTGTGGCGATTGAATCGTTAAAACGAGTTTATTATGCTTTATTTGTAACGTGATATTATATTAAGTTATTTCGATGTTTTTCTTTTTTTTAATTGGTATATATATATTGACATATCCCAGAAATAAAGGAGTTAATTATGTCAAAAAATCATATGGATTTGGCTGGTAATGTGTATCAAAATACTATGGAGACTGCAGAGGATCTTGTTTTTGATACTTCTGTAATTAAAGTTCCAAGTTGTAGTAAATGTTGTGAGGCTTGTAATGGTTGTAAGTTGCGTTATTTTAACAAGATGAAGCTTAATAAGGACTTAATCGTTTAAGTTTTATTTAGTTGTTGTATTGTTAATATTATTTTTTGCAGTTAATTGTGATTTTTTATTTTGAGTTCATTAGATTTAATGTAGGTTTTGGTAAACAAAAAATATAAATTTTAATGTTAGTTTTTTGAATTTTATCAGTGGTTGTTTGTAAGATGTTTTTTTAGTTCGTTGATATTAAGATAATTTTTTTCTTTTTAAGTTTTTTTTGATTTGTTATTGTTGGATTATTTAAGTAGATAATTACAAGTTTTGCCTTTCATTATTCGTGTATATTAATGTGAAAGGTATACAAGATTATTTTTTAAGGGTTCAATTAGGGGGTTTTTTAATCTTCTTTTTTCTGTTTTTTAATCTTAATTCAGGTGTTTTTGCGGTTGCTGTTTCACATTCTTCAAAAACAGATATTACTTCTTTGAGTGAAATTACATTTTCTAAGATGCAGGATATTGCTCATGGATTAAGTGGTTTTTTTGGTGATATTAATCGTAAATCAAGTGATAAGGTTGCTAATATTAATAATCAAAAAAAAGATTTGGTTATTATGGAGATGTCTTTTAAATCTTTTAATAACTCGGGAACTAGTTTGGTTCAGTTTGAAGAGGATGATGATTCTGATATTGAACCTGCAATTACTCAGCCGCTTGTTTATCCTAATCCTTTTAGGCAGTCTTCAGAGTCAGGGGCTGTATTGTCTTATGATTTATCAAAGGATTTTTCTTTTGAAATTCATATTTATAACATGCTTGCTCAGCGTGTGTTTAAGCAAACATTTCAAGAGGGTTTTTTGGGTGCAAGAAAAGGTGCTAATAGATTGCAGGTTAATCGGGATTCATTAGGGGGTTATTTGTTAGCTTCTGGAGTGTATTTTTATGTTTTTGTGCATAATGATGGTGTGTTAGCGAAGGGGAAAATGGTGGTGAAACCATGATAGTTATGCGCTTTGTGATGTGTCTATGGGTTGGTTTGATGTTAATTGCACCTTTAGAGGCTTTCGATACGTATTACTTTTCTCCTGATTTTGTAGGGTCATCAGCTCGATCGGTTCGTTTAGGTGGTCTTGAAGGAATGAGTTATCATGCTGATTCTGTTTTTGAAAACCCAGCTTCATTATATCGTGTTAGGCGATTTTCAACATCTTTTTTTCAAACAACATTTATGGAAGAGGTGATTTATCAAAATATTGCTATTGCAATGAAGACAAGGATGGGGGTTTTAGGGTTAGGTTTTTTTAATGCGGGTGTTGATAATATTCCTAAAACTGAAAAGATGGATTACTCAGATTATACTGAATATTATGTTCGGTATAGGTTTAATTATCAAAATTCTTTATTAAAAGCAGTGTATCAGTTTTCTACTTCTGAGTTTCTTCATTTTGGATTTGCAGGATCTTTTTATTATAGTGAGTTTGATACGGTGAAAGCGTCTGGTTATAATTATGACTTAGGGATGGTTGTTGATTTAGGCCGGTTAGATTTTTCTGTTTTGATTAGAAATATGATGATAAATAATGAAGTTATTTTTACGGATACCGAAATTGGTGATAATAGTAGTGATGGACAATCAGAAAAACTTTCCATTCAAAACATTTATTCGGTAAACTATAGATTAAGGAATTATTCAATTATGGGACAATTAAAAACAATTGGAGCTCAGCGTGAATTACATCGCTCGTTAGCTTTTCAGTTTAATCCACGTTTTTTACCCTTTATTAAGGGTTCTGTTGCGTATAAACAATTTCCTTTAATTGTTTATGAGGAGGGGGTTCTTGGATATTCTGATAAAAAGTCTTTAGTATGTGGGGTAGAGCTTAATTTGCTTGGTTTAAATTTTAATTATGCCTATGAACGTAGTGATCATATTGAATTTGAACATAAGAATTATTTTTCTGTGGGGTTAACGTTTTAAATGGATTAAAATAATATGATGCTGACAATTAGAAAATATGTTTTTTTGTTTTTGTTTCTGTTTGTTTCTGTTGTGCATGCTGGTTATAATGATTTGGTTTTGATGCCAAAATTTGAAGATGGTATTGGAAATCCTTATCATGGTAACTATGATGTCTCTATTGCGTTTGTAACTTATAATACGTATGTTGATCCTTTTATTTGTCCTTATTTAGATCCGATTATGGATAATGATATTTTGATTTGTACAGAAAATTTGAATGTTAGTATTAATAATGGTTTTGCTGTTATTAAATTAGAAAATATGACTGATTTAGATGCTTTTATTACATCTAATTTGCAACTTAAATTTAAAATAAAAAAACCTGGATTTGATAGAATTCATTATATTGATGTTATGGCTACTCAGACTAAAGGATATGAGTTAGGTTCATCTGCTTTTAGTCTTTTAAGTAATAGTACGGCTTATGTTGAGTTTCCACAGGCTGAACGTTTGGTTTCTTCTTCGGTTTTTGAAGAGCAGGTTCTTATAAATGCCGGTTTGAGTTTTGGGGATATTCAGGTTTCTAATACAAGACCTTTTCTTTCTACAGGAAATCGCTCTAGTCAATTTGATATTGATTTTGACGGTATTATTAATGTTAGTACTTCTAGTACTTCTGATTTGGATTTTTATTATGTTGATGATAAATCATTTTCTGAAACATTTTCGTGGGTTTATAATTCAGATACTGGACAGTTATATACTACTGATAATAGATTAGCTATTAATAAAACGCTTATAGTGGGGCAGCCTGATTTTGATCTGCAGGTTTATGGAAAGGTGCTTGCTTCTAATTATTTTTTAAATGATGTTTCATTTCAATATGTTTCAAATTGGGCAACTACTAATCAAACGACTTTGTATTATAAAAACCCTACTCATAATGTTGGGTTTTTTGGAAAAGAAGTTGTAGAACTTGATTCACTTTTGTCAGAAAAGTTAAATGTTGCCGGTGTTTTAATGACAGGGAATGTGGATATAGCAACGTCTGGTTCTATTTATGTGAAAGATGCTGATGTTGTTGGTGTTCTAGATGATGTTGGTACAATTAGTACATTTAATTCTATTCAAACGGTGGGGAATGCATCTGAATTATCTTTTTTTGAAAATTCCCAGTTGGTAGGTTCTGATAGTAATGCTTCTATATTAAGTAATGGTTTTAATTCATCTGTTTCATTGTTTAACCCTGAGGGGGCATCATTAGGACTTAAAGATGATATGGTTGTTGTTTCAGCTGATAATCAAATTTTGTTTGCTGTTAATTCTGTATCAGGGAATGTTATTGTTACAAAAAATGAGAATGATAATGTTTTTGTAGATATTTTAGGTTCTTTTGATGCTGAAGAGTACTATATGAGGGGGCTTCCCATTCAGTTGCAAATGGCGCAGGGTGAGTACTTTTATAAGAATGTATCAGATTCAACTCCGGATAATTTGTTAATTTATTATGATCGTGGACATGTTTCTTTTGGTGTTTTTGAATCGAATGATTCTAGATCTGTTTTGGAAATTGGAACCCCTTTTTTAGAACCAACTCAATCATTTGTTGATCCTGTTATTTCGTTTTCGCGTAAAGATGGTGCAGGCAATGATAAGGTTTATTCTATGGGAGTTAGTTCTTTGTATAGGGATAAATTTATATTGGTTAATGGGTATGATTTGAATGTTCCAAATCCTTTATTATCTATTCAACAAAATTTTTTAGGGATTGGAGTTAATCAAGTTAATTCAAATTTGCATATTTCAGGTAACATGGGAGTTTTAATTGAAGGTGATTTGAAGTTTTTTGATGATATTGATAGGGATGAGGTTTCTTCGGTTTTTGCTCAGTCAGGTAATCGGATGTTTTTTGATCCTTATAGTGCTTCTTTTCGAGTTGGACAATTTTTTGCTTCTAATAATTATTATCAAAATGTTGGTGTTTTTTCAGCAGGTATCGGTGTTGGACAGCAGGTGAAAGGAAATGTTTCGTCTGTTTTGGGAGGGGGGAATAATGATGTTTCTGGATTTTATTCATCTGTTTTAGGAGGTGTGTCTAATACTGTTTCTCATGGTTTTTCGCTTGCTTTAGGTATAGGTTCTCAGATTGATCATCATGGTTCTTTTACTTTTTCTCATGGAGGGTATTATTCAGGAAATTCTTATAATTCTTTGAACTCATTAACTGAAGTTATAACATCAAATCGATTGATGACTTCAGATTCACGTCAATTCTTAATTGGAGCTCCATCAACTTCTGTTGTATCGTCTTTTGTAGGTATTAATACCGCTATCACTAATGCTGTATTCACTGTTAAATCAAACTCTATTTCTCCTACTGTTTTGGCAGATGAATTAGCTATAACATTGCAAGATGCTAATACTTTATTTCAGGGATTAGTTGATAATCAGTTTTTAGATAATCATGGAGATTTACTGGTTTATGATAAACGTTATTTTAATGAACATTATACTACAGATTTTTTTCCATTGTTTGTTACTATAAATTCTGCTCTTATTTTTGAAAATCTTGTAGCAACTATTAATGAGCAAGTGGGTGATTACTGGGATCTGAATCCAGTTATTTCAACTGATAATTTAGTAGATTGGAATATTATAACTGCAAATTTTGAATCTAATTATAATTATTCTAATGCTTCGTGGGGATATTATTATAGACCTAACTCAGATAATATACATTGGTATGATCCTACTAATACGCCGGAATTTTTTGATCAAAAATTGGGTGCTTCATTTCATCATATATTTGTTTCTATGAATATTGATGAAACGATTTCTGACATAAGAGATGATTTTGTTGCTAAGGAACTTTTTAGTGACCAAGAATACTTTTTTAGTTGTTTTAGTGATTCAAATGGTGTGATAACTAAATATAATGGTAATAATGGAGATCCTATTCCTTATAATGTTAGTTCCACAGAGAATTTTATTGAAAGAGTTATTAATAATTTTTATCCTCTAGATGAATATTCTGATAGTTATATTGTTAAGACTACTTCAGAAAGAGTTTCTACTTTAGATCTTAAAGAATGGATGATGGACGCATTAAATAAACCTGGTGTTACATGTGAGGATTGGTCTGGTTTAACTATAGATATTGCTTTAATGAGTGAAACAATTGTTTCGAAGGATGTGTCACTTTATTGTGATGATCTTACCTATGGAACCTCAGAGTGTCGTAATCATGCAGACCCAAGACCTGTCTATGATGATCAGGATTGTGGAGTTATTACTTCAGGTGCTGGAGGGAATGCTGTTAGATGTAAATATTCATATACGGCTTATATTAATTATTTGGAGGATGATGTTTATCCTGCTTTGTTGGATAATATTAGAGCCGATCTGGCTCGTTATCTTATTGATTCATTTGATTTTGATAACGTTTCAACCGGGTCTTATTTGATTTCTGATTTTGATAATTCTATTATGGATTCTATTACAAGTGGGATTGATGATTTATCTGGTAATCCTGTTACTGTTGATGATGTTCAAGCTGTTTTAGAAAATTTTGTTACTTCAAATATTTTTACTTTGAGAGATGCTGACGGCGATATTAAATTTCAAGTTGAAAATGATGGTAATGTTGGGATTGGTTATGATGATGTTGAAAGTGCTGATTTAGCTGCTTTGGGTTCTCTTTATATAGCTGAACCTGCATTTACAAATGATGTTGTATCTCAGTCTGTTAGTAGTGTTGTTGATGATTTTCAGGGGATGAATTTGCCTAGTTTAATTGTGGATAATTATTATGATTCTTCAGTAAGTTACAATGAAATGCCAATCTATCCTGCATCATTATTTGTACGACCTTTGTCAGAAGATTATCAAGTTACACCTTCTTTTATAGTTAATTCAAGAGGTGATGTAGGTATTGGTACACGTGTAACGACTGAATCATATGCTTTAGAAATATTGGGTGAGTCGAATGCTGCTGGCTTTACTACTCCTGCTGGCGATTTATCTCCAGAGGTTGTGATTGTTTTTGAATGGGATGAGTATACTACTCCTAATATTTATTTTTTAGATGGGTTTCTTGGCTTGGGTTTTGTTACACCTAATCAACCAACATCATTATTACATTTAACTTATTATGATGATAATTCAGTTCCTAATCCCATAATTGGATTTGATTATAATGATCATGATTTATTTCATGTTGGAGGGATGAGTTCTTCTTTTCCTGGATTTCGTATGGGTGATATAGATTCTATTTATGATGAACCTGCTTTGTTTGTGTCTGCTAATCAAAGTTTAGTTGATGGAATCCCAGGATTTTTTTCTGATAAGCAAGGTGTTGTGTCAGGTAATGTGGGTGTTTCTTCTGGATTTATGATTGTTAATACGGATAATATTACAAGTTCAGAGTTTAGTGCTAATGATTTATTTACACAATTTCTTTTTGTCCCAAAAAATAATAATTTTATTAAGGTTTCTAGCTCAGGGTATCCTTGGAATTTTGATTATGATCAAAATTTGATTTATTTAGATGATGGTTCATTGATTGGTATTGGGATTACTGATCCACATCATAATTTACATGTTAGTGGTAATTTGAATTTTATTGATAATGATAATCAGCAATTTTCTGTTCTTAATAATTTATTTACAGGTGAAATGTATTTAACAACTAAAAATTATCGAACTGTTGAAGATGTATATTTACAGTTTACGGATTCTTATGTTGATTTGAAATTGTTAGTACAATCTCAAGATCTTTATTTATCTATCAATGATAATCCGTTTAATCAAACGGATCAGATATCTAAGGGAGATGGATTATGTGGCGATTTGTTGATTTGGTATTCTGTTAGAGAATTGTTTAAAAGTAATTTTCATGGGTTGACACCTACTCTTTGTTCTGGAGGTGGGAGTGATGGTTATCCATTTCCTACAGTAAATTTTGTATTTAAATTTAATGATGTTACTTTCAATTATTGGAATTATGATAATGTAGGTGAAAGATGGGAGGTTGTTGCATCTGGTGAGGAGCTTCTTACAAGAAATATGCCTAGTTTAGAGGTTACTGGAAACTTTAATATTCAACTTGATAATTTGTCAGATGTTGTTGCTATTGCAACGGTTAATAATCATTTTATTTTTCCTTACAGTTTAGATTCTGTTTATTATGGTGCTTATTTACAATCTAGTCTTAGGCATAATGGTGATTTTTGGACGGATTCGTTTTCACATTCGTTTACGTCATTGAATATGGTTTTAGAAGATACAGGGTTTGATGATGAGTTTTCTATTTACGGTTTTAATGTCAATCTGACCAATATTGATCGTGATGGAAATATTAAAACTTTGGTTGATGGTTCTGAGGCTGTTGGTTTATATGCTGATCTAAGGAATGTTACTGTTCAAGAATCAGGGATTGATACAAGAGGCTATGCTTTTTCAGGGATTTTTATGGGGGATGTCGTCATTGCTACAACAAATCTTAATGATAATGTTAGTAGAAGTTTGAGTGTTTTAACCGATGAAACAGATCCAAATAGTGCAACCTATAATCATATGCTAGCAATTCAGGGTACGATGATATCGGATGGTTTGGTTATTTCAAAAGTGTTGTATACCCCTACTTTATACGTTAATGCTGGATATAGTCGTGCTTTTAATGTTGGTAATGATGGGTCTGTTCCTGCTAAGCCTAGGGTAGGAATTGATGTTTTAAATCCTATTAACGAATTAGATGTTGGTGGAAATGTTATATCAGATTACGTTGATTTAGGTAATTTGATTACAGGTTATCTGAGTCATACGGGGGATGCATTTACAATTTTATCTGATGGATTTGTTGGGTTTGGTAAAACGGAACCACATCAGGATGAAGATTTATTATTTTACAAATTATTTAATCGTTATAGTGTTGAACCAACGTTTAATTATAAGTTATATAGTTTTGATGTATCTAATAATATTGAATTAACGACGGATCTTACTGGGCTTCATGTTAATATTATAACGTCTGAAAATAATTTTGTTGGTTTGGATGATTCCGTTTCTGTTAAGGGGGTTGAGATTGATTTAACAGGTACGAATTCTTCGACAACTGCTAATGTTTATGGTGTATATGTTGATGTTGTTGTTTCAGATAATAGTTATCCTGCTTTGTTTATGACAGGTAATGTGGGGATTGGTGTTTCTGAACCAGAGGTCGCTTTACATATTATGGGTGATATTCGTACGGTTGATTATGAGGGGATAGAAAGTGAAGTAAATAATCTTAATAATTTAGAGCTTGATTCATTAACTGTTTTTAATGATAGTGATATGTTTGATGTCTCTGCTCAGGGAGTGACGGTTGATACATTGGTGTTTAGTAATACTATTGATTTTGATTTTTCAAATGTAAATGTTGCTAATTTAAGTTTAGATGTATCTGGTATAACGTCTGTTAATATACTTAATGATATTACTACTTTGAATAATAGTACTGGTACATTAGAGGTATTGGAAACTTTATTGGCACAGAAAGGGTATATTGGTAGGGTTAAATCAAATGTTAATGATATAACTTATGCTTTAGATGTTGATTTAGATTTAAAGGCTCCTTCTATTAATTTTTTAGCAGTATCGCCTACTGATATTGTACAAGCTGGTTCGTTGTTAGTTTCTAATAATGTTGGCAATGAGATGGATTATGTTGCTAGTTTAATGGTTGATGAGGGTTATTTTTATGTTAATGAGCGTGTTCCTGATATAGGGTATCGGTATCCTGTTTCAGTTAGGGTTGATGTTACTACTAATTTTTTTATTGCCACTGATAATCGAACTTGGAATTCTGTAGGATTATTTAGTGGTGTTACAGATAATAATAGTTATGTTGCGGCTAGTTTATATCCACATCGTGATGATCAAGAGCATTGGATGTTGTTATCTAAGCTTTGGAACTCGCAAGATAATGCTGGCATTTTAACGCAAGCAGAACTTGATTTGGCTTTTTATAATTTTGATAGTGATAGTGAAACACTATTAGAATTTACTAATATAGAGAGTAATGATTTTAAATCACCAGCTTTATATGTTTCATCTAATGGACATGTTTTGTTATCGCCAGCTCGAACTGACATAATGCGTTCTGATATTGCTTCATTTAATGTTTATGGTACTTCACGCTTTTTAGAGACGGTTGATATTTCAACGTTAAATGTTGATGATATTTTTTCTGATGGTAGTATCACTATTGGGAAGGCGTTAGATAGTATTGTTTTTGATAAACCTGTTACTATTAATAATGATCTTTTTGTGAAGGATACGGTAGCGATGCGTGGGATTACAGCGAATGTTAGTGGTGATTATCCCATGTATGATACGTATATTAATCGAGCCGATAGTGTTACTTTATATCTTGTAACTCAAAATGGTGTTCCTACAGCGGATCTTTGGGTGAATCTTAATTTTTCGGGTAAGGTTATTAGTAGTAATTTAACAACAGCTTTACCAAGTCGTGCTAATTCTGTTTTTATGTTTTCAGATGGAGGTGTTGTGACTCCTTCTAATTTGATGGTAACTAACAATAATGGGAATAAGATTTATTTTAATGATGGTTCTATCAATCATAGAATGGTGTTTAATGGCGCTGTATCGTCTGAAAATACTTATTTAGGTGATGTTGAACTGTATTCTTTGGATGTTGATATCGATAATGCTCTTGGTGGCAGGACTATATCGGGTTTAATAGTCGATGTTGCATCGGCTAATAATATTCAGGGTGCTGCTATTGGTGTTGCTGTTTCTATGAATGTGAATAGCGAGTTTGGTAAAAAATTTCCTGCATTATTTTCAGGTGGTAGTGTTTTAATTTCATCTATTAATAGGGGGGTTAATACTACTTATTCTCAACCTTCTGCTAATCTACATATAGCTTCCCATAATAATATGTTTAGTAATGCTATGAAATTGGATAATACTCAATTTTATTCTTTATTAGTATCTGATAATAAGGTTGGAGTAGGGACGTCTTATGATGCTTCGTTTGATGCATTGCTTTCGTTAGATATTCAGAATTTGAATTTAAATAATGGTGATTCTATTGTGAGGATAGAGGATAATAATAATTTGCTATTTAATGTGTCTGTATTAACTCGTAATACTTCTGTTTTAGTAGAAACAGATTCTTTTGAGAGTTTAACTACTTCAAATTTTACTCAGTTAACAACAGAACGTTTAATAATGGCGATGGGTAATGTTATTAGTTTTAATGAGGATAGTGGGTTTATAGGTATGAAGATTGACGAACCTTTAGCTCAGTTTCATGCTAAAGATGTGTTGACCGAACTTGCTATTGTCAAAGATCGTAAGGTTATTTATATGGGAGTTTCTTTGAATCCATCTGGGGAATTTTTAGGTGGTAATATGACTGGTTTAGATATTGATTTGAAAGCTGTTGATAATAATCAATTGGATAACGGTACTGTGAAGGGATTGGACGTTGATATGACATCTTTTTCTGTACATGATGATTCTGTTGTTTATGGGTTGTATGTGGATACTCCTTCTTATGTTACAGGTAGTTTGGTTTTTGTTACAGGAAATGTTGGTATTGGATTAACAGAGCCAGAACATGCTTTAGACATGGATGGTATTGTTTATGTAGATGGGAATGTTCTCACGGCTTCGTCTAATATTTATCTTAATGTTGATGGAGGGGCTACTGTTAATACATTGTATGTTAATGATGCCCTTGCTATTTCGCAACCTGTTGAATGGACAAGTGTTTCTGTAAATGCTTTACAATTTGTTAATTTGATTAGTAATGGAGAAACTATTACTGATTTTGATTTTTCAGCTTTTTTTCAATCTCCAGGATTAGATATTCAGATAATGAAACTTGTTGCTGGTAATTTTTATGTATCAAAGAATGTTAAATTTTTTATTGGGACTTCTAATTTTACTTTATCAAATACTCCAGCTATTTTAATTGATACGGGAGCTAATCGTGCTTATATGGACAATTTGTTTGTGACTTCTGATGTGAACATTGAGACCTTAGGCTCTTATGGTAATGCTGGTGGATATATTGAATTTAGAAATGATGTTACTTTTAATAAAGGTATTGTCAATCAAATGACAGTCCCAAATTTTAGTTTTGGAAATAATCAAAATTTTAGTACAGGTTCTTTAACTGTATCAATTAATTCTTTGTATTTTGGGTTTGCTGATGGAACTAGTAATAAATTAGCGTTAAGTCCTCAAGCTGATTATCGTATTCCTATTCAAACTAATAATGAAGGGATTACTTCAAATGCAGGTTTAAAGGTAGTTACTGATAATAATATTAATGATTTTGTAGAAGTAAGTGGAAACGTTTCGATGAATGCTTTAGTTGATAGTGATACGGATTTTCCTAATAATGGTTTGCAAGATATGTTGTTTACGATTTTGTATCGGGGTCCATCTGAGATTGGTGATAGCAACCCATTACGTGCGGTAGGTTTACAAGTTGTGATTGCAAGTAGTAATGATAATACTTTTACTAAAACAGACAGAATTGAGGGGGTTTCTATTAATATGCAGAACTTATTTGCAGATTATTATTTGGGAGATGGAACGGTTGCTGATATTGGTAAGTATGCAGCTATTTTTGAGGGTGGTCGTGTTGCTATTTTTCCTAGCTCTAACTCTATTATTCCAACTCCTAATGATACAGATGTTTATGTGTCTAGTAATATTGAGGTGGGAGATCTAGGGTTACTTGATTTTTTTGTTGAAGTTAGTTCAGCGGATAGTCAGAGACGTGGTTTTGCTGTTGATACGGTAAGTAAGAATAATCAATACCTTTCTTTTGTTGATATTGGCGTATCACGAAATTTTGAAAGTTATGATGCCATTGAGAAGGGGTTTTTAGTACAAGTTTCTGCAAATGTTACTAAATTGATGCATGTTTATGCTGAGGGTTTAAACCCAGACCAAAGTTTGTTTTCTATTGAAAATAATAGGGTTTATATTGGTCCTTTTGATGCTAATTCAACGGCTTCATTTAATGTTCAGGGATCTGGGCCTGATGATTTATTAGCTAGTATAAATAATACTTTTTTTGTTGATACGGGAGTGGCCATTATATCAGACAATTCAAGAACTTATTTGGACCGTGTTGCGTTGTTGGATCTTATGATGGATAGTAATGTCACGGATAATGAGTTTGTAGCAGTTAAGTCAAATAATGATTCCTTGTTTGAAATTACAAATACTAGGTTGATTTACAACGGGACTCATCACGATTTAGATGATTTTCCATCTGTGAACATAGGTCTGTTATATGACGATGGTAATGATAATGATAATGATAATGATGATGCTAGTTTTTTTGTTGGGAATAATGCATTTTCGAAGGCTAGCATTGGTACTGTTACCCAGGGTTTTGTTGCTGCGAATGATAATGATTATGTTAATTTTGATTTCGAAAAGATGTACTATGAAACTGATTATTTTAAGATACAAGGAGTAAATTCTTTATTTCCTGTTCTAACAATGTTTAATGATAGTGTTGGTATTTTTCATGTGCCAACTAATAATAGTTATAATTTGGTTGTGGATGCAGTGTTGGCAAACCAAAAATATCTAGCTGTTGTAAGTAATAATGAAAATTATTATAATCTTGTAGTTGATTCAAATGGGTATGTTGGAATCGGGGTATCGGTAAATCAGGATTTATCGCTGGATCAAGACTTTAGTTCTGGTTTGGTTGTTAATGGGAAAGTTAAGATAAAAACAATTGATAATACTAATGCTGCTAATTCAAGCTTACTTGTTAATGATGATTTTATAATTTCAGGTGCTCCAAGCGATACCGTTTCAAATAATTTACAATTAAGAACTGCAGCGACACGTTTTGATGAATCTTTTAAGGGGATGTCTGTACTTTCTCAATTAGCTATGGATGTAACTCGTAATAATGTGTTTGGGTATCGGGTTACTATTTCAAGTACAGTTGTTCAAACTCACACAACTGCTTCTTCTTCTTATGGCCTTTATGTTGATGTCGCAAGTTTGGATGCTAAAATTTCTGAAGGATCTAATAAATATGCGGGGGTGTTTTATGGAGAACAAAATGGTTTTTTAGATTCTAAGGTTGTTATTGATTTGGTGGCTACATCTGATTATAGTCAGGTATTACATAAAAAATCAGCTTGTAGCAAGAACCAAATGCATAGTGAGGGTATATCTGGTTCTTCTTACCCTTGTTTAAATAATATTAATTATTTTTATCCGTTATCGGTTATTACTTCAAAAAATAATCATGTTGGGAATGAGTATGTAAATTTTAGGACCACAGATAATACAATAACTACATTTACTTCTTTTTCTATCATAGCAGCAGATTCTACAGCTAATAATAAGGTAGTGGATACAGATACTTCAGATATTAATGTTTATAAGTATAAATTAAATGGCTATAGTTTTATAAATACAATTCCAAATGATATTAATGGAGCGAATGCAGCACGATTACAGGAATATTTAAATAGTATTATTGAAGAATTAGATGCTAGCAGTGTTATAGATGCTTATGGCCAAGTTAGTGAGAGTTCTGTAACTCCAGAGTTTATAGGTAATATGAATTTTCCTATTGTTGATCCTAATAATCCAACACTTGTCCATGATAATGTGTTGGCTGTATTAGAAAATTTTATAACTCAAAATGTATTTTTATGGCGTCATGAATATAATGATATACAAACAGTTGATGATGTATGTTTGGTTGTTGGTAATATTTGGGGAATTGATAATCCTGATCTATCGGTGGATTGTGCTCATAACGATGTAGCTGCTCAATCTAATTCTGACGGCGCTTATACCATTCCTGGTACTTCGGTGGATGGAAATTATATGTATCCAATAGCGTTTTCTTCAGGTTTGGAACCTCTTTATATGGAACCTTATAATATTGCTCGTGTTGGTATTAATTTGCTTACTAATGATACTGATTTTGAACAAGGAAACGTAGAGTTTACGGATACTTTGGTTGTGGGGGAAGGATCTAGGGGACTTAATAGTGATTTTGATTATATTGACGATAGTAGTAACGCTGGGACTTGTGTTGGGGATACCCAATTTACGTCATGGACAACAGAAAAAGGGTTTTATGAGGATATGTCAACTTATGGGGGTAGGTTTGAATCAGAAACAAATGGTAGTTGTGCAACATCAACTATGACAAGTGAGAATGTTCATGAGTATGTTGAGAAAGATCAACATTCAATTACGGTGCGTAGTTTGGCTAGTGGTGCAACAAAATATCGTTATATGTCTTATAAAACTCGTTTTGATGATGTTCGGTTGGGGCAGTATATGCCAAAAAGTAATTTTGGAGAGAGTAATTCGGTTGAAGCTAAATTGTATTTTTCTGGAGGGGCTTGTATTGATTCAAGCCTGTCTAATGAAGATGATTGTTCAGAAAATTTAGATGTATTTACTATGGGACGTCAAAATCAACTTCCTATTGAGAGATTGGTAGATGGGTTTTTAGTTAGAAGTTATGGGTCTACTTTAAAAGTAGATTTACAAGAAAAAAGTTCAGACAGTGATGATATTCAATTTCAAATTGGTTTTACAGATACATCAGGTGAATTTTCGCCACCTTTTATTGCTGGGGTTGATGAAGGTACTTCATTTGTTGGTATTGGAAGTTTATGGAATGAATATATTAGACCTAAAGCTTTATTACATGTTAAAGATTTTTCAGTATCTTCAGATGGTTCTTATTTTGAATATCTTACTACGAGTGGTCTTAGTTCAGAACGTTTTGTTTATGCATCAGATGCAACATTAAAAGAAGACTTTTCTTCTATCTATCATAGTGTGGATCAACATGGTATGCCAACTAATGTTCGAACGGCTGCAGAAGAAGGTGCTGGTTGTGATGGTGATAGGCGGGTTTATAAAAATCGTTATGTATGGGTTGAAAGGTTTTCTTGTGTAGAGGGAGAGGGAGAATGTGGAGAGGAAACTAATCCAGATTATGTGAAAAGTGGAAGTAATACTCCTACTGCACTATTTCCTAGAGTTATTGACACACCTGTCGCTAATACTAGCGGTAATACCATTACGGTAGGCATAGATGCAATAGGTAACAGTATAGGAGGAACTTACTCAAGTGACTCATCTTATACTTTTAACGAAAACAACCCAGAATCGGTTTATTCTTGTAACTATTTTGCATGGTTGGTGAAAGATGTTTTGGGGTATTCGTTTAATCAGTCTCCTTCTTCTAACACCGGTCTTCAATATATTGGTTATGACGACGGTGATACAGCTAATGACGGTATAATTACTTACGAAACTTCTAGTACAGTAACAGGTTGTAAAGTTGGTAGTGTCTGGCGATTTTCAATTACTGATTGGGATGATTTTGTTACAAAATGGAATTTAGGTTGTTTTACTGATCGTTTAGCAATTAGGGGGGTTCAATCACCAAGCTCGTTAAAACTGTCTGCTAGTCGTCGACGTTTTGTTCCCAGAGCTCATAGTTCTGTTTTACAAGCCGCAGCTTATATTACGACGTATGATGATGGGAATTATTTAAATTATGGGTCTATTAATGGCATGAATTGTAAAAAAATTGAGGATGGTACGGCAATACCGCTTAACACTAGTGGTCATACCTGGAGTGAAGGCGTCCTTATAAACGCTTGGACAGCCGAGCAAAAGTCAAACTGGAAAGCTATTATGGAATTAACTGAAGCTGTTAATCATAGTAATGTTAATCAACATGATACTGTTCTTGCTCTTAATGAATGTAGAACCGCATTTGTTAATCCAGTTAGGATTGCTCGAGATTCTGATGATTTATTTACAAGAGACTTTTTAGCTGAGTTTGATGCTACTAATGTTCAACGATCTATTTTAGCTTTAAATTATCCTGTTACGGCTATTTCAGAATCGACTAATTTTATTTCTTTCTTTTTTGGTAATACGTTGACAGATCAAGTTTCTTTGGGGGAAATTGAAGGATTAGAAAGTAGTTTGTCTAATCAGGTTAATGGGATACAATTTTCTTCTCCTGGTAGAGATTATGCTGAATATATGTTAAAGAAGGATCCTAATCAGGATATGAGATCGGGTGATGTTGTTGGTGTTTATGGTGGCGAATTATCGTTTGATACGGATGGTGCTGATGCTATTATGGTTATTTCTAGTGCACCTATTATTGTAGGTAATTTTCCTGGTGAAGATGTTAAACATTTATATGAATTAGTTGCATTTTTAGGTCAAGTTCCTGTAAAAGTTTCTGGTGATGTTAATCCGGGTGATATTTTAATTGCTTCAGGTAAAGAAGATGGAACGGCTTTTGCTATTCATGAAGATAACTTGTTGGCTAAGCATTTACCGTTTATTATTGGACGTGCTTGGGAAGGGTATTCCGGGAATGATACGGCTTATATTAATACATTAATTGGTTTTTCTTTTAATGCAGATATTATTAATCGTTATATTGATAAAGCTGCTAAAACATTGTCGGATGAAGTGGAATCTACTAAAGAATTAGAAATACAATTAAAATTACAGTTACAACAACAACAAGATCTTATTGAACGCTTAGAAAAAGCATTAACGATGAATAAGGAATAATCATGTTAGTTCATAAATTACCATTGTTTTTATCTTATTGTCGTTCAGAATGTTCTTTTTCTCGGCATACATGTTTAGCGTATGAAACGGATTTAAATCAATTTTTTTCTATTGTAACTTCAGTTGATGAAGATTCGTTTTTAGCTTATTATCAATGGTTACATCATCAATCGTTTGCAGCTAAGACTATTGCTAGAAAATTAGCTTCATTACGTAGTTTTTTTCAGTTTTGTATTCGAGAAGGGTATTGTGATTCACGTATTTTATTAGAAATTCCTCATTATCATGTTCCGGTACGGCTACCTCATGTTTTAGATTATAAAATGGTTATGAATTTACTTAATTGTCCTGACATAAACTCTAAAAAAGGATTACGAGATAGGGTGTTATTAGAATTGCTTTATAGTACGGGTATTCGTGTTTCTGAATGTATTCAATTACGAATAGCGAATATTGATTTAGATGAAGGGGTTATTACGATTCTTGGTAAAGGAAATAAACAACGTTTGATTCCGTTAATTAAACGGTCTCAGGATTATTTGTCCTTATATATTTCATCTAAAGATTCTTCAGGATGGTTATTTGAACAATCTAATCGAAAACCGTTGTCTCGCTTTACTGTGTATTCTATTGTAAAAAAGTATGCTGATAAGATATTTAAAGATACAGTATCTGTTTCACCTCATAGTTTTCGTCATGCTTTTGCAACTCATTTATTAGAAGGAGGTGCTCGGTTGCGAGATGTTCAACTTTTATTAGGACATCAACAATTATCATCGTCTCAAGTCTATAGTCATGTTGCTACTAAGGCTATTAAAGATACGTATTTACAAGCACATCCGAGGGGACGATTATGATAATTATAATTGTTGTTATGTTAATTATATCCGTATGTATTCATGAATGGGCCCATGGTTACACAGCCTATTTGTTGGGCGATAAAACAGCTCTTCACCTGAATCGCTTAACATTAAACCCTTTACGTCATATTGATTTAGTAGGCTCATTAGTGCTGCCATTTTTATTGGTATTATCAGGTACTCAGTTTGTGTTTGGCTGGGCAAAGCCTGTTCCTGTGAATCCTCAATCTTTTAAACATCCTAAGCGAGATATGCTTTTTGTAGCTATGGCAGGTCCTTTTATTAATGTGTTATTGGCTATTGTAGGGGTTATTATTTTGAAAGCACTATTTTATACATCATTTTTGGGTAGTTTAAGTGATTATTTTGCTACATTTTGTTTGGCTTTTGTTTATCTTAATATTGTTTTAGCTGTTTTTAATTTGTTACCAATACCTCCTTTAGATGGATCTTATTTGATTATTAGTATATTGCCTGCTAGATATCATGGTTTTATTCATAAATATTCTATTTTTGGGTTACTAGCGGTTGCTTGTTTGTTATCTTTTACATACTTTCAAGTATGGTTTGAAATGAGTATTAAAATGATTGTTAAATTTTTGCTTTCTTTTAATTTATTTACAGTATTTTATTATGCAATATTTTTATTGTTTTTTTCGTTCTATAATATAGGGTATAAAGGATATTTTATGGATATAATTGTATGAATAAAATTCTAAGTTCTATTTTAGTTTTTTTATTTGGATTCTTAGCAATAGGGTCTGTTCTTAATGCTTCTGAAGTAAGTTATGTTGTTCCTCCTAGAATTGCATTTGATGTTAAATTAGCAAAGGCTGATGGTCTGCTTGAAGGAGAATATTTTGTTACTATTCGAATAGGATCAGCTGAAAATGTAGATGCCAACACTGGGGATATGAGTCCTTTTTTGTGGCATCGTTCCTATTCAAATGTTAACTTTGTATCGGGGGTTGCTTCTTTTGTGTTAGGTGATGAGTCTAATCCTATTATACCCAATGATTTAATGGATGAAGATACTGTTATTCATATTGAAGTAGATCAGATGACTGCAACTTTTCCTTTGCCCGCTGTACCTTATTCTATTTATTCAGAAAGTAGTCGTCATGTTGAGCAAATTCATGCTGATAAAATTGTAGGTGCTTTTATTACTACTGTTAATATTTATAATGATTTAATTGTTTCTAAGAACAATGAGACCATTTTGTTTGTTGATTCTGATCAACAAAAAATTGGGATTGGAAAAACCCCCGACTCTGGTAGTGATTATATTTTAGATGTTGCAGGTAAAGTTAATGCTTCAGGTTTCTATATTAATAATAAATCTATTGAGGAAACATATAATTGGAAGAAATTTAACAATAATCTTTACTATAATCTTGGAACGGTGGGAATAGGTTTGAATAACCCTAGTGATAATTATAGCTTACACGTTAGTGGAAATATTGGTGCTAAAGAATATTGGATAGAAGATAAAGATAGTAATTCTTATATGCAATTAGAAGACTATTTGACAAATCAGGGTGTTTTTTGGACAAGAATGTCTAATGGAGATGGTATTTATTATGATCATGGTCCTGTGGGTATAGGTACTTCAACAAATATTGTAGAATCGTTGGTTGTTTCCGGTGCTATTAAACTTTCAAGTACAGTTCAACCTCACGGTAATATTCGGGGGGGGACTATTGAATATACCAATAGGATTGGTGACAATGGTGTTTATGATTTTTATGCTCATCTTGAAGATGAACATGGTATTGTATCGCCTTATTCTTTATCAGGGATTCGTGTTGATTCAGCTGTTTCTGATACCTTTGATTATTTGGGTGCTGTACCTTATTTTATCAATAGTTCTCGTGTTGGTGTTACTAATAACTTTCGAATTGTAACGGATAATACAGGTTTTTTAGGAGTTGCTATTGGAACTGATAATACGACTGCTGCATTAACTATTTCTGGGGATGGAAATTCAAATTATTTGGAAGTTATGTCTGATCAAAATGAACCCTTGTTTATTGTGAATCAATTAGGAAGTATTAGTATTGGAACCTTGAATGTTGTTGATGATGCGATGCTTAGTGTTGCTGGTATTGTTGATGCTGATGATTTTTTGAGAAATGGTCAGCCCTTATCTAGTAGTTTAGCTGAAAATTCATTTTGGAAAATTGGCACAACTCATTATGGTCAAGCGGGTGATGTTGGTACCGATTTATTTTATGAAGCAGGGTTTGTTGGTATTGGAACGGATTCTCCTCAAAATATGCTTGAATTATCCGCTGATGACGGACAAGTTGCTTTAACATTTGATATTAATGATACGGATTTGTTTTCATTAGGAATTACATCTTCTAATGCATCTACCTTTGTTATTTCACAAGGTAGTGATTTAAGTGATCCTATTTTTTCGTTTGATTCATCTAATATAGGTGTAGGTGTTGATCAGGCAATTGTAAATTTGCATGTTAGTGGAAATGCAGGGTTTTTAGTTGAGGGGAATTTTGATTCAACTATTAGTTTCGAAAGTTTATTTGATAGATTTGTCTCTGGATCGGCTTTGTTTTATTTTCCAGTTAATGGATCTTTTAGAGCGGGGTATGCTTCTGATGATCAATGGGATTTTGATAGTTTAGGTGATTTTAGTGCTTCTTTTGGATATGATAATATTGCTTCAGGGGATTATTCGTTTATTGGTGGTGGTCTTAATAATACTGCATTTGGTGATTATTCAGTTGTTCCAGGCGGTTTTAATAACAGGGCATCTGGTAAGTATAGTTTTGCTGCAGGTTATTATGCTAGAGCTTTACATGATGGTACTTTTGTTTGGGCTGATACTACGTCATCAGTTAATGTTTTTGAGTCTTTTGCTAAAAATCAATTTTTAATACGAGCTTATGGTGGTGTTGGAATTAATACAAATCAAACTCAAGATTCTAGTTTTGTTGTTCAAAATGATGGTGTAGGTAATATTTTTGAGTTAAAGAATAGTATAATGAATGATCAGCGTATTGTTGTTTCGTCTGAGGGGCAATTGTTGATGGGTGATATGACTGTTAATCAGTTTTCTCATGAAGATTTGAAAGTAGCGATTGATGGTCGAGTGGGTCTTGGAACTACAAAACCGGACGCGTTACTTCATATTGAGGGTGATGTAGATGAGGATGGTTATTTAGTTTATATTAGGTCATCTAGTAATTCATCTTCTTCTAGTAATGTTTTTGTTATAACTAATACAGGTAATGTGGGGATTGGTACGGCTGTTCCAGAGGTGTCTTTATCTGTTAGTGGAAGTATTAAGGCTGATGCTTTTTTTGTTGTGGATCCTAATGATCCGTCTGCGGTTATTCAATTAGAACCATCGCCAGGTTCTCCTTTTACTTTGGTTGCAGGTGATGGTATTCAGCAAAACGCTTATCGTACACGTGGGTTTATCGGTTTAGGTACAAGAACTCCTAATAGTTTGTTAGAGTTATCGAATCAAAATGAGGTAGCTGCTATGCCTATTATTACGTTTGATTATAATAATAGTGATATTGTGAAAATGGGTTTGATTACGTCTAATGTTGGTACTTTCTTTGCTATTGCTCCTTCTCATAATTTTACCTCTGAAAATGCTACTTTTGTTGTAACAAATAACTCTGTTATTATTGGAAGAGGTATTGTTGATTCTAATTATTCTTTAGATGTTAGTGGTGATTTTAAAATTGATGGAAAGTTAGCTATTGCGACTGATAATGTTCATCCTGATTATGATGTGTATGTAGGAGGTTCTTTAGCTGTTTCTACTTTAAATATTGCTGGGCAAGATTTTTCGTTTCCAGGAGATAATATGTGGGAGTCTAATGGAACCAGTTTATATCCTTCTAATAACTATAGTGTAGCTATTGGTACTCGAAATGCTAATGCGGCTTTAGTTGTTAGTGGATCCGTTCGTGTTGATGATTTACATGTTAGTGGGAATCGTTTTTCTTTAGATGGAAATTTACAGACGCAACGTTTGTTATTGCAAGATCATATGGATGCTAATAATTATGGTGCAGTGTATGTGAATGGGGGTGATTTAAAATTTGAATATGATGGGGTAGTTAAAGAACTTACTAGCCCTTTAACTACAAGAGTAGATAATGTTTATTCAGGACCTCTTAGTTTTTGGGTAACAGATGGCTCTCTTTCTTATTCTTCTTTATATTGGAATGGGGTTGATAAGGAATTAACAATGTCCTCAAATCTTATTATTAATAATTATGAAGTTTCACCTGATGGTTTACAAGTATCAACTAATGTTTCTTTTTTAGATGACGTTGGTATGAACATTGCAGCAACTTTGGATCATTCTGGAAATTCAGCGGTTGCTACGGATTATTCTTTGTATAAATTAGATCTAAATATAGAAGAAGATTGGGGTAAACAAGATGATAAATTATCGTTACGAGGTATTGATTTAAGTATTGCTAATACAGGATCATCTGTTTTTAATACTGCGGCTGTTGTTGGTGTTTATGTTGATGTGACAAGTATTAATGTTGGAGAATCGCAGCGGGGTAATATTTACGCTGCTAAGTTCTTGGGTGGTAACGTGGGTATTGGGGTTGAAGAACCTTCGGTTGCTTTAGAAGTAGCTGGTGTTGTTTCTGCTAATTATTTTAATCTTACTTCTGGTGTTGAAATTCCCGAATTAATTGTTGATGAAGAGGTTTATGGGTTAGTTGTAAAGCAGCGTGGTCTTAAACCAGCTGTTGGTATTGGGGTTTCTGAGCCCTATTTGAGTTTGGAGGTAGCTGGTACTATTTCAGCAAATATAATGACCGTTTCTGGGGTTCAACTTTCAACGATTAATGTTGCTGATGGCGCTTTTGTTATTGATGTTTCTGGTAATATTGGTATTGGAACAACACAGCCATCGGCTTCTTTTCAAATTGATAAGGTTTTAAATTCTAATCCTTCTAATCCTTATATAGGTGAAAATATTGTTATTGAAATTGATGGTGTTGATCGTTTAGGTCAAGAATTTTATTTTTCTCAAGATCTTACAGGAGTACGTTTAGATGTTGATACGTTAGAAAGTAGTTTTGTTAGGGAGAATGTTGTTAAAGGGATGGATATAGATTTAGTTTCAGTTAATCTTCAAGCTGATTCAAAGCTTTATGGACTTTATGTTGATGTTACTCCTTTGGGAGGTGTTACTCAAAATCGTTATCCAGCTGTTTTTATGGGTGGCAATGTTGGTATTGGAACGGCTAATCCTACAGCGGCTTTAGAAGTAAGTGGGTCTATTAAGGCTGATAGTTTAATTTTATCACAAGGGTTAACTATCGATGGTTCGGTAACTATTAATAATCATTTGTTTGTTCAAAATATTGCTTCTTTAAATAGGGTTAGCATGAATCGTCTTTATGTAGAACAAGAATTATATGCTAATTCTGTAGCATTTGATAGTTCTGATATTTCTGTTATCAATGCTGATTTTCAAACATTAACAACGAATACACTAATTGTTCAAAATCAAGTTATAGTTAGTACAATTAATTCTAATTTGGTTAGTGCGAATGTGGGTGTTTTTTCTCAAGGATTAGCTGTTGGAACTACTGCTTTAGAATCTTATATATTGAATGTGGATGGCGCTGTTAGAGCCAATTCAGCTACGTTTACAGATTATTTAATTGTACCTACTTTATCAGTTGCTAAGGTTGGTTCTGATACTTCATTCTTTGTTGGTGATCAAAAAGTTGGTATTGGAACAGATCGTCCCGATTCTGCGTTACATGTTATTAGTTCAGCAGGTTCATTTGAGCCTCAAAATACTGAAACATGGAATGCTTTAAAGCTTGGTGTGGATAGTGATGTTATGGGGCAAACTGTGGGATTATTGTTTTCTCCAGATTCTGTCGTATCTCAAAATATTGGTTCTGGGATTTTAGCGTATAAAAATAATACAGCAGAATCTAGTTTGTTGTTTATTACAGATCCTTATCAGGATGATCCTGCTGTTCGGATGATCGTTTCGTCTGAAGGTAGTGTTGGTATTGGAGTTATATCTCCAGCGACTTCTATAGCGGAGACATTTTATGTTGCTGGAACGTCTAAATTTGTAGGGGATGTTGATATGCAGAGATTGAAAGTAGCTATTATTGAAGCCACGACAGAAGAACTTCTTATTAGTGCTAATCAAGGAACAACTTTTCATGGTGATGTGGACTTTAATAGAGGGTTAAACATTGATAATGGTTTGGTTTTTTCAGATGATTATGATGCTCATCCAAATGTTAATCAAATTCAGTTTGATGATGGTGGGTTTTTATATGTTTACCAAAATAATTTGTACTTTATTAATAAAGAAGGTACTCCTAAAAATATTTCATCAGTATATACTGGAACGCCATTCAATATACCTTATTTTGATCACTTAGGTAATGTATCTGATATAATACCTTTATCTTTTTCAGGCAATACATTGGTTATAGGAACACCTAATGGGTTAACGACTGTCGCACTTGAATCTACTATTGTGGAAAATGCTAATGCCGTACAAGAAATTATTGTTACGTTTGATAATCGTACTGACCCTTCTACGGCTCGTTTTATGGCACTTGATATTAATATGGAAAGTAAAGAAGCTTCAAATCCACTTTTTAACGGTCGTTTAGGTGTAGGAGAGACTGCTATTGGTTTAAATGTAGATTTGTCTAATTTAGCGGGAACTAATAAATATGCGGCTATTTTTAATGCAGGAAATGTTGGTATTGGTATTACGGAACCATCTGCGTTATTACATGTTGTAGATGAAACGGATGATTTGCTTCGTCTTGATGGTGATGAAGGTTATCCAATCTTGTTGGTTACGAGCACTGGTAATCTTGGGATTGGTACATTAACCCCTGATGCTTTATTAAGTATTGAAAAACCAGTTTCATATACTAATAATTTATTTAAAATTGCTAGTGGTAATACGAACTTTTTAACGGTTGATTCTGATGGTGATTTAGTTGTTGCAGGAGATGTGCTTGCTGCTAATGGTATTTTTAATGTTGTTAGTGCGAATGCTTTAAGTATTGCTAATGGATTGTTTTTAGTTAGTTCTAATGGTGATATTGCTATTGGAACAAATAATGTTGATAGTGGATCGGTTACTATTTATTCAGTGATTGATTCTAATGATGGTTCAAATTATATTGGGGAAAAATTGGATATTAGTCTTGACTTTTCAGCGGGTGAAGCTCCCGAAGGAAATTGGAGTGGTGACTATACCTATAATTCTGATTTAACAGGGTTTTCTATTGAGCTTGAAACAGCAGAAAATAATCAATTTGGAGATAGTAATAATAGTGTTGTTGCAACAGGGGTTAGTATTAATATGAGTAATTTGGCGCTTGGTGATGCTGCTAATGCCTATGGTCTTTATGTTGATGTTGGTAATGAAAGTACTGAAAGAGGTACTCGTTATGGGGGATATTTTTCTGGGAATGTTGGTATTGGTGTTACGATTCCAACTTATGCATTGACTGTAGATGGAAATATATATAGTACAGGATTAGTAGTTAAAAGTGGTGTTGTTTCAGCAAATAGTTTAACTGTGAATAGTATGATTGTTACAGATGAATTAAATGTTTATGGGAATGTTGATATTAATGGTTCTCTTACAGCTTCTACGGTTAGTGTTAATAAGTTGATAGTTACTGGTGAAGCTCAAGCAGGAACAGGTGTTTATGGTGAGGTTACTATTAATGAACAATTATTAATTGATGCTGACAGTAAATTGATTGTAGGTTTGGATCAGACTGATTTTGCTAATACTAATGGTTATATTGCTTATATTAGTGGAAATGTTACGGTTAATGGGGTATTAGATGTTAATGAACTTAATGTTAATTCTATTTCTGCATTAAATACTACTATTAATATTTCAGGGATTGTTTCAGCTAACCAAATGATTGTAGGAACTACTATTTCAAGTAATATGCTTGTTTTTCAAAACCAACTTACTGATTCTTCAATAGAAAATAGTCTTTTTGTTAAGAATAATGATTTGTTTTTTAAAGGTGGCTCTAATGTGCCTATTTCTTTAACATCATTTTTACAAGGTGAAGATGGGTTTATTCCTATTTATTTGAATAATACATTAAGTTCGGATATAGTTCCGTTAAAATTTCTAAGTAATGCTTTAACGTTAGGTGGGGACGTGGGTGGAAGTCCTCAAAATTTAGGATTAAGAATTGTTGGAGAGGTTTCTGGTGGTCAGGATTATATTGGACATTCAGTTTCGGTTACCTTAAATGGGGTTGCTAATGGTAACCAAACGTTTACTGGTTATAAGCTTAAAATGGAGTCGGAAAATTATAGTGATAATCAAGACAATGCTAATCAAATGGGGAGGTTATATGCAGGGGATGTTGCCATTGGGTTACATGTAGATATGAAAAATTCTTTAGGGGATTTTTTTGGGGTGGGAAATGATGATATTAGGCCTAAAAAGTATGCAGGATTGTTTCAAGGTGGTTTAGTTGGAATTGGTATTGATACTCCTGAAGCAACCTTACATGTTAAGCAAGGAGCTAATTTATTTGGTATTGAAAAAGATATTTTTAGGGTGGATACTTTGGATACTAATTTTTCTTTTCTTGTTAATAAAGAAGGTTTGGTTGGGGTTGGGACTGACGCTCCAGATGCTCAGTTAACTATTCAAACCCAATCAAACTCGACTACAGGGGCATTTGTAGTTAAAAATAACTCTGGGAACCCTTTGTTTGCTGTATCAGAAAATGTTGGTATTGGAATAAATCCAGAAGAGAATGGGGGAGCAAAACTTACAGTTTCGGGAGATGTTAATTTTAAAACATCATCAACTGATTCTTTGTATATTTCTGATAAAAAAGTTGGTATTGGTATTACAAATCCTGTAGCTTTATTAGATATTGAACAAACACTTAATAGTGATCACATTATGCGTTTTTCTAATGCTACTAACGATGTTATGTATATTAATAAGGATGCTGACTTTTATTTTGGTGAATTTGATTATACTGCGATGGACAGCACTAAGTTTTTTGAATTTAATGTTGTTGATCCAACTAGTTCAATTGTGATGGTTGCTAAAGACAATAGTACTGGGCTTTTAAATAGCGCCTTGGGAGATGTACCCTATGGGTTTCTTGCTGAAAATGATTCTCAAGCTCTTTTTGTAGGTATTATTACACCGAATGAATCTCATATTATCTTTAATGACACTTTTAAGATTTATAAGAATGGTTATTCAAGCGATAGTTTGCAATTTTCGAATAATGCTGTTGGTATAAAGGTTACGCCTGTTCAGGATATTGCTCTAAAAATTAAGGAGACGTTAAAGGTGGGTGCTGATTATTTCGTTGTTGATAGTGATGGAAATGTTGGCATTGGTAAAATACCAGATGATTCAACTGTTTCGCTTGATGTTAAAGGATCGTTAAAGGCAGGTTCATTAGAAATCACAGGCGGTGGTATTGAGGTTACTACAGCTAATATATATGGGAAGCTTGATATTGAGGATATTGTTAAGGTTCCTAACGAAGATTATGCTTCCGCGCTTGTTTCAGTTAATTTAGGCGTTGATTTAACTCAATCACTTTATGGGTTAAAAATTAATATGCAATCTTTGGAAACTCCTGATACGGATGAAGATCCTTATTATTTAATGGCTGGAAATGCGGATGCTTATGGTATTCATGTTGATATGTCAGATCTTAAAGCTGCTGACGAAACTTCTGGAACCTATATGGAGGACTATTTTGGTAATAAATATGCAGCTGTTTTTAAAGGGGGTGCTGTGGGGATTGGGACAACGACGCCTAAGTACCCTTTAGAGGTTAATGGAGAATCGGGTTCTGTTATTGCTGGTTTTGGTAGTGTTCAGTCAGGAATGCTTATTCGAGATTGGGGATCTGGGAGGCTTGGTTGGAATGTTGTTAATTATGCACAAAATTCAAGTTTAGAACATGTTGGTATTACGATTAGGCCTTCTGCGGCAGATGGTACGGGTTATGTTCCGGCCTTTGTCGGGATTGGAACTACAAATCCTGATAAGGCTTTGGTTGTTAATGGGGATATAAGAATAGGTGTTCAAAGTAATAACCCTGTTTCAGGTAAATGGGGACGTTATGGTAGTAAATTGTTTTTTTCTGGAGGACCTAGTTATGGTTTGGATAGTGATAATGGAGATGATTTATGGATGGCTCGGTATAATGCTAGTGCTAAACAATCTCGGTTAAGGGTTAATTTTTCTACTGTTGATGTTGCAACTAATGATGAAGCAGGGATAGCTGATGGGACGGATATGTTTGTTGTTGGTTATACGGATGCAACTCTTTATAAACCTGTTTTAAAAGTTCATAATAATTCTAGAGTTACTATTTGGGGTGATGAAGAAGATCAAGCATCTGCATTAAGTTATATTCCAGATACAACTCTTTTTGTAAGAGGATCTGGTTCGACTAATGAATCATCATTAGGTCAGTATACAGCTTTGATGGAGCGTACAGGATCAGATGGGACAGGTGTTTTAGCATTATCTTATTCAAATACGGGCGTAACATCATTAGATGAAAGATCTAAGTTTATTGGGTTTTATAATGCAAATAGTCTTGTTGGTTCTATAGAAGGTAACGGTGCTAGTGGTATTCGATATGTAACAACGGGTGCGGATTATGCTGAATATTTGGAAAAAAAGGTTAAGGAAGAAGTGTTTGAAAAAGGTGATATTGTGTCGGTTGTTAATGGGTTTATTACGAAGGATACATCAAATTTTCAGCAATTGATGGTTTTAAGTAGTGCAGCTGCAGTTGCTGGTAACTGGCCTCGTGGTAGTAAAGATGATTTTGAGTTAATTGCATTTTATGGTCAGGTTCCTACTAAAGTAAAGGGTAAGGTTTCTAAGGGTGATTTTATTATAGCTGGGTTTGGTAATGATGGTATTGGGATTGCCAAATCTATGGATTCATTAACAACTCAGGATAGAACTCGTATTGTGGGGAGGGCTTGGGAATCATCGAAAGAACGTGGTGTGAAATTGGTTAATACGGCTGTTGGGTTTGCTTTTGGTAATGATTCCTTAAATGATGAAATGGAACAGTTGTCACAGCTTAATAAACAGTTAACAAAACTTCAGTCAGATCGAAAATCGTTGTTAGCTAATTATCAAAAAACACTTGATAAACAGTCGAAGCAAATTGAATCACTTTTATTAAAACTTGAAAAATCTCGTTAGATATTGTTGGTTGCTTGTTGTTTGTTGTATTGATGTTATCAATACTATATTTTTACTTAATCAAGCGTGTATGAAATGGTGTTCGCGTGAAGTTAAATGGCTCCTTTTTTTTGTTGAAGGATCGTGTAAATCAACAGGTAATTGTTGTGAATCTATTCATATTTCATATGATTATAAACCGATTCATTCTTTATCATTTTTTCAATCTATTCTTAAAAAAGATGTAACGATGGCACGTTTTAGTCCTGTTTTTTCGGGTCATACAATTCGTCATTTTGATTGTCGTTGTTTGACTGAAGATAGACGTTGTTCTGATTATGACTCAAGGCCAGTGTTTTGTAGGCAGTATCCATATAGTGTTTTGTATTCGGATGCTGTTTTACATCAAAATTGTGGTTATGTTATCAAAAAACGTTTCGATTTACCTTTCTTTTCTTCTGTGTCTTTAAAAAATACTATGATTATATTTCAATTTAATAATCGAATATCGGTTAATAATACGTAGTTTTAGATGATATAAAGGGTTGTTTTTTTTTGTACATATAATTTAGGTGTTTTATCAAATCTGTATACAGTATATAATGTATGTTTAATAAAATTTGGGAGTATGGTTATGGCATCCATTAAATCTGATATAGCACCGTTAGATCGATTTCAGAGTTTTATTGTTTTTGAACCTGCCTCTATTCGAATATCAGATAATGATATTTTGTATATAGGTAATAATGTTCAAACGGTATTTGATGAAACGTTTGAAAAGGTTTCTTTGTTACAAAACGATATTAAAATGAAGATTTTATTAAATAAATTCCAAAAGCTTGGGAATATGTTAAGTTTGTTAGAATCTCATGATAATGTGATTATTACTAAATTTTTTGATCGTATATGGAGACGTTATTCATATGTGAGTCATTTAGGAGAGTCATTTTTTTCATTAGATGTATTTTTAGACTTTTTTCCAAAATTTGATAACCAAGCAGATACAATTATTGCTCAACGTATTGATGCTCATGTAGATGAGTTTGATGAAGAAGATGAAGATGAAGATGAAGATGAAGATGCTAAAGATGAAGATGCTAAAGATAAAGAAGGTACGGATGCTGTTGTTGATAAAGAAGAAGGTTCTCGATAAGGTGTTTTTTAGTCGATTGCTTTATTAATGTCTTATAAATTATCTATTGGTATAGTTGGATTACCAAATGTTGGTAAATCGACATTGTTTAATGCTATTACTCAAGCGGGTGTTGCTTCAGAAAATTATCCGTTTTGTACTATTGATCCTAATGTAGGGATTGTATCTGTTCCAGACTCTCGGTTAGCTGTTTTATCTGATTTGTCAGATTCTAATAAAGTGTTGCCTGCTACAATAGAGTTTGTGGATATTGCTGGGTTGGTAAAGGGTGCTTCTCAAGGTGAGGGGTTAGGTAATCAATTTTTATCTCATATTCGATCGACATCTGTTATTGCTCATGTTATTCGTTGTTTTGATTCCAGTGATATTACTCATGTTCATGGCAAGGTAGATCCTTTAGCTGATTATGATGTTATTATGAGTGAATTAATTTTAGCTGATTTAAGTTTATGTGAAAAATTGTTAGAGACGTATCAACGAAAATTGAAACAAGATAAGTCGGCTCAAGAGATTATTGATGTTTTATCCTTACTTTTAGATCAATTATCTCAAGGTGTTTCAATTCGACATTGTGATCTTAGTTTCGATCAATTAGATTTAATTGATTCCTTTCAATTTATTACTCAGAAAAAACAATGTTTTGTTGCTAATGTTTCAGAAGATTCATTAGATGCTGATAATGATTATGTTAAACAGTTAAAGGATTTTGCTAATAATCAAGGTGAGGATGTTATTGTTGTATCAGCTTCCTTAGAACAAGAATGTGCTGCTTTGTCGGCAGAAGAAAAGAAAGATTTTTTATCTGAGTTAGGTGTAGATCGTTCTGGATTAGATCAATTATGTTTAACATGTTACTCCTTATTAGATTTACAAACCTATTTAACGACAGGTGAAAAAGAAACCAGAGCTTGGACAATTAAAAAGGGTATGACAGCTCCTCAAGCGGCGGGTGTGATTCATACAGATTTTGAGTCAGGGTTTATTCGGGCTAATGTAGTAAGTTATGTTGATTTTGTTGAATGTGGAGGCTTTAAACAGGCGAAAGAAAAGGGAATTCTTCGTCAAGAAGGAAAAGACTATATTATGGTTGATGGAGATGTTGTAGAGTTTTTATTTAATGTCTAATCTTATTCTTGTTTTTAAGGGGGTGGCTTTGGGGGTTGCTAATATTATTCCTGGTTTAAGTGGTGGCACAGTGGCTGTTATTTTAGGTGTTTATCAAGCTCTTATTGATGCTTTAGCTTCGTTGTTAACCTTTCAAAAAAAACAATTTATGCATTCTTTGATTTTTTTATTGTTGGTAGGGTTTGGTGGTCTTGCAGGTGTTTTTGCTTTCTCTTTTATTATAGATTGGGCTTTAGGTCATTATTTAGAATCGGTATCCTTTTTTTTTATTGGCGTTATTTTGAGTTCTATTCCTTATATTATTCAATCTGAATCTATTAAGATTGTTACTTTTTCTAGAGTATTTATTTGTAGTCTAGGTTTTATTTTGGGATTAGGTCTTGTTATTGGAAAATATTATTTTTTTTCTGAACATTTAGTTTTGGATTATTCTTCTGGTTATTTATTTATTTCGGTTGTTATTGCAGCTGCCACGATGATTATTCCTGGGATCAGTGGGTCTTTGGTTTTGGTTTTGTTAGGGACCTATTCGGTTGTTATTTCGGCTATCAAAGATCTTGTTTTTTTTGATTTAGCCATTATTGCCATGGCTGTTATGGTTGGTATTTTTGGTTGTTCAAAATTATTGCAGTTTTGTATTAAACGTTATTTTCAGTTAACAATGAGTTTTGTTATTGGCTTGATGCTAGGAACGTTACCAGGGCTATATCATGGGTTTTCTGAATCATTATTGGTTTTTAATGGACTATTTTTTATCTTAGGTGTTGTTCTTGTTTGGAGTGCGACCTTATTACGTTAGTCTTTTTAGTTGCTTGATACGGTATCTTTATTTGGATGAAAGATTATTGTTTCTGGTTTTATAAGATATTTTTTAGCAGCTTCCATTACCATTTCTTTTGTTATGGAATCAATAATTGAATCTATTTTATTACTATGATTCATATCATTTAATAATAATTCATTAACAGCTTTTAGTAAGATTATTGAGTCGGTAGAGGATGCTCTATCCTTGTAATAAAACTTTAATCTAGCGATTGCTTCATCCCACTCTTGGTCTGATGCTGGTTTTTCTTGCAATGATTTGATTTCAGATAATATTAAGTTGTTTACATCATCCCATGATTCTTCATTGGTTAAGGCATAAATATAAAATGAGCCTGTATTTAATCCATTAAAACTAATGCCATGAACAACATATACAAACCCTTTGTCTCGTAGTTTATTATGGAGTCTACCTCCAGGATAACTTGCTCCAGATAATAGCGTATCAAGAATATCTAACTTAACTTTTTCAGTTTCATTGAGTAAGGATGTTCCTTGAAAGCCCATGAAAAATGATGTTGTTTCAAATTTATGATTTAAATGGGTTATTTTTTTATTTGCTTTATTTGTAAATGTTTTTGTTGATTGCTTAGGTTCTTCTGTAGTATATGGATGTTTTTGAATTAAGTTTATTAGAGATTCTTCATTGTAATTTCCCATAATACTAATAATCATGTTTTTAGGATTTAATAATGCTTTATGATAGGTTGTAAAATCACTACTAGTTAACTGTTTAATACTTTCTAGTTCTCCTAATGAGGATAAACTATAGGGATGGTTTCCCCAGAATTGTTTTTTAAATGTGTAGTTTCCGTAACTAAACCAATCATCATTACGTTGTTTGATGATATTTGTTTGTTTTCGTTTCTCTTCTTTAATATAAGTATCTTTAAAAGTTGCTTCAAAAAATGTGTGAAAAAATAAAGGTGCTAATGTTTTGGTATCTTCTTTTAGACAGTCTAATGTATAGTACAGTGTATGATAGCCACTTGTGGCACTCATACTTGCTCCATTGTTTTCAATTATACTTTCTATTTTTTCTTTGGAATATTTATTGGTGGCTGTTCCTATTAGCTTAGCTGTTAGATTTCCTATTCCATTATTAGCTTCATTTTCTGATAGGATTCCACCTTTTGTCATAATTTGAATTTTTGTTGATTTTGCTTGTGTGTTTGGGTGAAAAATTATTCTCAGTCCGTTTTTTAGTGTTACTTTTTTTACTTCTTCTTTTTTTTGCGATATTTCATTAGATTCTTTTTTGTTTTTTTCTTTTTTGGGTATTCCAATGGTGGTTATTAGATGATTTGTATTAAAATATTTCTGAGCTATTTTTTTGACATCTTTGGCTGATATTTGTTTGAAATTATTTGCGTATACATCAAAGAAGTTAGTGGTTTTTGAGTAAAGAAAAGACATTGCTAATCGTGTTGTTTTGTTTTCGATTGATGTGATGCTTAAAATGTTCTCAGCTAATTTTTGTTTTTTAGAGCGTTCTATTCTTTTTTTACTGAATTCTTTTTCTTTACTCATTTGGATAATAGCTAGCGTTTCATCAATTACTTGATTAATATGTTTTTCATCTGTATCGATAACAATTTCAAAAAATCCTTTTGTATAAGGTGGGGTATAAGAACTGGCCGATACGGAATATGCAATTTTTAATTCTTCTACAAGTTTTTTTGTTAGTATCGATTGATTTCCATTTCCTAGTATATAATCTAAGAGATCTAGTGCGTATAAGTCTTCTGAATACAGATCTATGGTTGGAAATCTAAGACTAATTAATGTCGAATTCATTTCCATTTCTTTTTTTGATTGTCTTGGGTTAAATGGTTTTGTTTCAACGTTGTTTTGGAATGTTGGCTTGGGTAATCTTTTTTCTATTGCAAATGTGTTATCGATACTTTTTTTAATTTCTTTAATTGATATGGGTCCTCCAATAATTAATGTCATGTTAGCAGGTACATAATTTCGTTGATAAAATAGTTCTAAATCGGTTTTGGTAACGGTTTTAAATTTATCTATATAGCCAATAACAGGAAGTTGTGAGGGATGGTTTAAATACGTGTTTTCTTGACTTAGATAATAAAATTGTCGTTGAATGTTTGAACTTGTTTTTTCAATTTCTCTGGTAATAACATCTTTTTCTCGTGATACTTCACTTTCTTTAAATGAACAATAAAATAACCATTCATGTAGTGTTTTGATAGCATTGTGAGCTTGTTGAGGGGTGGTGTTGATGTAATAGGCTGTGTGATCGGTTGTTGTGTATGCATTGCTTACGCCCCCCATTAATGATAAGTCTAATTTATAGGCATCTTCAGAATTTTTTTCTGTTGATCCTCCTGCTACGATATGTTCTAAGTAATGTGATATCCCGGTACCTAGATATTCTTTTTCATAAATGGATCCAACTCCGACAATTGTTTTAACGGTTACAATTTCAGCTGTATTATCTTTTAATAGAATTACATTGAGTCCATTGTTGAGTTGGTAGGTTTCTAAGGTTTCTTGTCCCATGATGGGGCTTAATAGTAGCATTAATAAGATAAAAATAGTATTTAAATTTAATTTTTTTGTTGTCATTTCAGTATCTCCTATACTATTTCTTTTGATGAATTTTTATTGTTGATTCTTTGCGAAACCTGTTAATTATTTTATCATGGGTTTATTATGAGGGATACTTTATTTGTAGATCCGATTTTTTCAGATGGTCAGTTTTGTTTTAATCAGGATGTTGCTGATGTTTTTGATGACATGCTTTGTCGTAGTATTCCTTGTTATCAGTCTTTGCTTTTTATGATGGTTAATATGGTGATGGATCGTTATCGATCACAATCGTCTATTAAGGTTTATGATATGGGGTGTTCTACAGGCAATTTTTTAAAAGCTTTGTTAGAACGTAGCAAGGAATTTTCTTTTTTTGTTGATTATTGTGGTGTTGATTATAGTATTGAAATGCTTGAAAAGTGTAACGGCATTAGTGTTCCGGCTGATAAGGGCGTTGTTAGGATGATGCATTGTGATTTAAATGCGCCTTTTCAATTTAATGAGATGGATGTGTGCTTGTTTAATCTTGTCTTACAATTTTTAAAGCCTGAAAGTCGGTATCCTTTATTAAAGTCATGTTATGAATCTTTATCTTCAGGAGGGTTTTGTTTTATTGTTGAAAAAGTATATTGTAATGATTCTGATACGCAATCGTTATTTACACGACAGTATCACGAATTGAAATTAAAGAATGGATATAGTAAGGAAGAGATAAAAAATAAAGATAGTTCATTAAGACATGTTTTAGTACCATTTACATTAGATGAAAATGAATCCTTGTTAGTTAAGGCTGGATTTAAAATCATTCAACCATTTTTTCAATGGTTTAATTTTGTGGGTATTCTTGCTGTTAAGGATTAATAATGAAAAAAAAAGTATGGAACGAATATATTAATTTGTTGATTCGATTGGGTTTGTCGATGGTTGCTAGTATATTTATATTTTTTTCTATAGGGTTGTTTTTAGCTAATTATTTGCCTTATTCGGATCTGTTAATTGTTGGCGGAACGATTGTAGGCGTTTTTGTTGGGTTTTATTTGATTTATATTCAATTAAAGAGTTTTTTTTGATGATTGTTATTTCACGTAATTTTAAATTTATTCTTAATAAACTTAATTGTTTAATTGGAATTGAATTACTATGTTGTCTTTGTTTGTTTTATTTTATTGATTTTAGTTATGTTATATCGATTATTTTAGGTCTTTTTTTTAGTTTTTTGATTATTCTTGATTTTGCTGTTTCTGAGTATGCTATTTTGCATGGAGGAAAGAAGGGAGCCTTTTTTCTGTTTTATTTGTCTCGATTATTTTTATATGCTATTCCATTAGTGGTTGGTTTATTTTTTAAAAACTATTTTCATTTTTTTGTTATTTTGATATCCTTGTTTACTTATCAAGTTCATTATATTGGATTTGAGTTTTTTCGAAGTTTAAAAAAAATTAAAAGGCAAGATTTTAATGGATAATTTAGGCGAAGTATCACAAGCGACACTATCATTATTTGGTTTATCTATTACCTATAACCCTGTTACTTTTTTAATGACTTGGGTTGTTATTGTGTTTATTTTGGTACTAGCTGTTATGGCTCGTAAACGTATGGCTTTAGTTCCTGGATTTTTGCAGTCTCTTTTTGAATTGATTTATGATTTTTTAAAGGAAATTACATTGGGTACGCTTGGTGATGAAGATGGTAAACGTCATCTTCCTTTTATTATTTCTTTATTTGTCTTTATTTTATGTGCTAACTGGATTGGTATTATTCCAAATTTATTTACTATGTTTGGTTCTTTCTTGGGCTTTTTTGTTTCGTTTTTTGATCCTTCTGTTTCATTAGTATTTAATTCTATATTAGATATTCAGTTGTCAGTTCCTGAAGGTAAATGGTTTTCTTTTTTCTTTGATATTCCTGCTTTTGAGGAGCCAACTCGTTCGGTTAATATGGACTTGGCATTAGGGTTGTTGGTGTTTGCTGCTGTTCAGGTTTATGGTGTGAAAAATAAGGGGTTTTGGGGATATTTAAAAAGTTATTATAATGATCCGTTTCCAATGGAAGGGTGGAAGGCTTTTTTCTTTTTTCTAAATCCATTTTTCTATCTTAACTTGATAGGAGCTGTTGCTAATGTTGTTTCTCATTCTTTTCGATTGTTTGGGAATATATTTGGTGGAGGGATGATTATTGTAATTGTGTCTAGTTTGCTTAAGTTTTTTATTGTTCCTGTTGGTTTATTTGCGTTTTTTGGTATTTTTGCTGGGTTGGTACAGGCGTTTGTTTTTACGATGTTAGCTGTTACCTATATTCAACAACAGCAATAAGGAGTATTTGTTATGATGATATCAGGTTTGTTTTCAGTGATTGGTTCAGGAATAGCAATGGGCTTGGGTTCTATTGGTAGTGCTGTTGGTGAAGGTATGATTGCAATGAGTGCTGTTGAGTCTTTAGGTAGACAGCCTAAGGCTTCTGCAAAGATTTTAAGGATTATGATTATTGCTCAGGCGGTTACAGAGACGGCTGCTATTTTTGCTTTGGTTATTTCATTGTTGTTATTGTTTCAGGCGGGAACAGATTCTTTATTTAAAGGAATAACTTTTTTATCGGCTGGGATTACAATAGGTCTTGGAACGATTGGTGCTGGGTTAGGTGCAGGTCTTCCAGGAGCTTCTGCTATGAAGGGAATTGGTAAGCAACCGCGAAACTCTGATGTGTTAACGGTTCATATGATTATTGGGCAGGCTGTTACGCAAACATCGACAATTTTTGCATTGACGGTTTCTTTAATTTTGATTATGTTGGCTCCTACAGGTGGTTTGTTGAAGATGGCAGCTTGTTTGGGAGCTGGTTTTGCAATGGGGTTTGGGGCGGTTGGTCCGGGTATTGGTGATGGTTTAGTGGCACGCTTTGCTAATTTAGGTGTTGCTAGAGATCCTAAAAATATGGGATTATTAACCAGGACTATGATTATTGGTCAAGCAATTACAGAAACAACTGATATTTATGCTATGGTTGTTTCTTTAATTTTAATTTTTGTAATATAAAATGGAGGTAAGAAAATGGAAGTAATAACAGGAGAACAATTAATTAAGGCGTTAGCTTTGCTAGCTGCTGGTTTATCTATGGGGCTAGGTGCTGTAGGGCCAGGTATTGGTGAAGGTTTTGTAGGTGGAAAGGCATGTGAGTCTATTGGAAGAAGACCTGATGAAGCTAATTTGATTACAAAGACTATGATTATTGGACAGGCGATTTCTGAAACGACAGGTATTTATGCCTTGGTTGTTGCGCTGATTTTAATTTTTGTTGTTTAAGGAGTTAGATTGTGATTTCTATTAATATTTATGAAATCATCATGCAGATGGTTAATTTTTTAATCTTGCTGTATTTGTTAAATCGATTTTTAATTAAACCTTTATCGGATTTTATTGAAAAGCGGTCAAGTGATATTAAGACTGATATACAAGATGCTAAAGATAATAAAGAGCAATCAGAAAAACTGTTAGAAGAACAGCGTTCAGTTCTAAATGATGCGCGTCAAGAAGCTAAATCTATACGTGAAAAGGCTGAGGAAAATTCGCAGAAAGAAAAAGAGATGATTATAGCTGGAGCTAAAAAAGAATCAGATCATTTGATTAATCAGGCTAAAAAAGATATTGAGTTAGTGGTTGATAAAGCTAAAAAGGATTTGGTTAATGAAGTAGGGGAGATATCTGTGACATTAGCCGAATCTGTTTTAAAACGTACTATTGATCATAAAGATAAAGAAACACTTATATCGGATGGTCTAAAGAAGATTTCCTTATCATGAAGTATGCATTATTAGCAAAACGATATATTAAGGCTTTTTCTAATTGTTTTGATTCAGTTGATGAACGATGTAAACAGTTAGAATTGTTATCTAAGGTAGTTGCTAAGATTGTTAAGGATCCTGATACGCTCAGTTTATTACAAGATCCTACTGTTTTGTTGTCAAAAAAAATGAAGGTGCTTCATTTATATTTACCAAAAGGAAATCAATTGTTGGCTAATTTTTTATCATTGTTAGTAACAAAAGGTCGTTTTTTTCTTTTGCATGATATGCAGATGGAGCTTGAGGCTATGATTTATGACTTGAAAAATCAGGTGTCAGCTGTAGCTTATTCTTCGACATCGTTAAGAGATAGGGATAAATCAGCTATCGTTTCGTATTTAAAGGGGTATTTTAAAAAAGATGTGGATTTGAAAACTGTAGTTGATGAATCTATATTGGCAGGGGTTAGGGTTGAATCAAATAATGTTGTGTTTGATGCAACGCTTGATAATTCGTTACAAAATTTAAAATTAGCATTTCAATAAAAGGAAGGTAATGTTATGAAAATTAAACCAGAAGAAATTACAGGAGTTATTGAAGAACAAATTAAAAACTTTGATATGAATGTTGAAGAAAAAGAAACTGGAAAGGTATTGCAAGTTGGGGATGGGATTGCACGAGTTTACGGTCTTGAAAATGTTATGTCCGGTGAGTTAGTCAAATTTGCTTCTGGTGTTCAAGGCGTAGTTTTGAATTTAGAGGAAGATAATGTTGGGGTTGTTATTTTAGGTAATGGATCTACCATTAAGGAAGGCGATGTAGTAGAAAGAACAAAGCGTATTATGGATATTCCTGTTGGTGATGCGTTATTAGGACGAGTTGTTAATCCATTAGGAGAGCCTATTGATGGTGTTGGTAATATTGATACTGATTTACGTCGACCTATTGAAAGAATTGCACCGGGTGTTTGTGATAGACAACCTGTTTCTGAACCATTACAAACAGGTATTAAATGTATTGATACGATGATTCCAATTGGACGTGGTCAACGAGAGTTAATTATTGGTGATAGAAAGACTGGGAAAACGGCAATTGCATTGGATACGATAATTAATCAAAAAGGAAAAGATTTAATTTGTGTTTATGTAGGTGTTGGTCAAAAAAAATCTACGGTATCTCGAGTTATTCAAACGTTAAAGGATTATGGAGCGATGGATTATACGGTTGTTGTTAGTGCAGCGGCTTCAGATTCTGCTACTTTACAGTATTTAGCGCCTTATGCAGGATGTGCTATTGGTGAAGAGTTTATGGATAAAGGTAAACACGTTTTGGTTGTTTATGATGATTTGTCTAAGCATGCTGTAGCCTATCGTCAATTATCATTATTGTTACGTCGTCCGCCAGGTCGAGAAGCTTTTCCTGGTGATGTTTTTTACTTGCATTCTCGTTTATTAGAAAGAGCCTTGAAATATTCTGATGAGAAAGGTGGTGGATCATTAACTGCTTTGCCAATTATTGAAACTCAATCAGGTGATGTGTCAGCTTATATTCCAACTAATGTTATTTCTATTACAGATGGGCAAATATATTTAGAGTCTAATTTGTTTAATAAAGGAATTAGACCAGCTGTTAATCCTGGAATTTCTGTTTCTAGGGTAGGTGGAAATGCTCAGATTAAAGCAACGAAAAAGGTTTCGGGTCGTTTACGACTGGATTTATCTCAATATTGGGAAATTGAAGCGTTTGCTCAGTTTGGTTCTGATTTGGATGCTGCTACTAGACAACAATTAGAACGTGGTAAACGTTTAATTGAAATTTTAAAACAAGATCAGTTTAATCCGTTACGTATTTCTCAGCAGATTGCTATTGTGTATGCTGCGATCCATGGTCATTTGGATGATGTTGAATTGAATAAAGTTCAGGAATTTGAAAAAGAATTGTATTCATTACTAAATTCTCAACATTCAGATTTATTAGATAAACTTGAAACGGAAAAGGAATTGTCTGATGAAGTAGTTACTAAGTTTGAAGAAATTATTGCAGAAGTTAGAAAACTTTTTGTAGAAGTATAATCAAATGGCTCAACTAAGAGATATTAAGGATCGTATTAATTCAGTAAAGAAAACCCGCAAAATGACGCAGGCTATGAAAATGGTTTCTGCTGCAAAGTTTAAGCGTTTTTCTAAATTAGCTGTATCAAGTCGTTTTATTATCCATGAGTTAGATTTTAATATTAATCAGGTTTGTAGTGATTCGAATGGTTTATTTAATGTTCCATTTATGAACCCTGTTGAATCAGATCGTGATTTGATTATAGTGGTTTCTGGAGATAGAGGTCTGTGTGGTGGTTTTAATAGTAATATTTTAAAGTTTGCTAGTAATTACATTAAGGAATCAGCTAATGATTCTGATTTGATTTTGTTTGGTAAGAAGGCTATGTCACATTTTAAGCATTCAAATAATCCTGTTGTTAAATCTTTTGAAAATTTTCAGGAAACTATGACTATTGATAAGGTTGCTGATATTGCTACAGATTGTGCTGAATCTTATTTGTCAGGAAAGTATGAAAAAATTGTTTTGTTATATAATGAATTTAAATCAGCTGTTACAAGTAATCTGATTTCAAAACAACTATTTCCTATTCGATGGGATTCGGATGATGATTGTGATGTTGATCAAAATATTATTATAGAACCTAATGTTGATGATGTATTGTCTTCATTATGTCAGTCTTATGTGAAGTATTCGTTATATAATGCTTTTCTTGAAAGTTCTGCTGCAGAACAAGGTGCAAGAATGGCTGCTATGGATGCTGCTTCAGGTAATGCCGGTGATATGATTGCTGATTTAACGTTAGTTTATAATAGGCAAAGACAAGCTCAGATTACTACTGAGCTTTCTGAGATTGTTGCAGGCGCGGAAGCTCTTGTTAATTAATTAAATGGAGGAAAAAATAATGTCAAAAGGTAAGATTAATCAAGTTATTGGACCTGTTGTAGATTTTAAGTTTGAGACTGGTCAGCTTCCAGATCAAGGTCATGCTATTGAGTTAAAGGATCAACAAGGTAAAAAGTTAGTTTTTGAAGTGTTTCAACATTTAGGAGATGATGTTGTAAGAACGGTTGCTATGGATTCTACGGATGGTTTAGTTCGTGGCATGGAAGGTAGTAGTACAGGTGCTCCAATTACAGTTCCTGTTGGTAAAGAAACCTTGGGTCGTATTATGAATGTTTTAGGTGAACCTATTGATTTTGATGGTCCTATTAAGGCGGATGATAATCTTCCTATTCTTAGAGAAGCTCCTTCTTTTGAAGAGCAAAGTTCTGTTACAGAAATGTTTGTGACTGGAATAAAAATTATTGATTTATTAGCTCCTTATCCAGTTGGAGGTAAGGTTGGTTTATTTGGTGGAGCTGGTGTAGGTAAAACAGTTCTTATTATGGAGTTAATTCGTAATATTGCTATGGAGCATGGCGGATATTCTGTTTTTACGGGTGTAGGTGAACGAACGCGTGAAGGAAATGATTTATGGTTAGAGATGAAGGAATCAGGTGTTTTAGATAAAACATCTTTGGTATATGGTCAGATGAATGAACCTCCTGGTGCTCGTTTTAGAGTTGGATTAACTGGCTTAACTCAAGCAGAATATTTCCGTGATCAAGAAGGAAAGGATGTATTATTATTTGTTGATAATATTTTTCGATTTGTTCAAGCTGGAGCAGAGGTATCAGCACTTCTTGGTAGAATGCCTTCTGCTGTAGGGTATCAGCCAACGTTAGGTACGGATTTGGGAGAATTACAAGATAGAATTACGTCTACTACTAAAGGATCTATTACGTCAGTACAGGCTGTTTATGTTCCAGCTGATGATTTAACTGATCCAGCACCAGCTACTACATTTTCACATTTAGATGCTACGACTGTTTTATCTCGTGTGATTGCATCTGCTGGAATTTATCCTGCTGTTGATCCATTGGATTCGACATCAACTATTTTAGATCCTAGAATTATTGGACAAGAGCATTTTGATGTAGCGAATCGTGTTAAGCAGATTCTTCAAAAATATAAAGAATTACAGGATATTATTAAAATTTTAGGTATGGATGAACTTTCAGAAGAGGATAAGGTTGTAGTTTTTAGAGCAAGAAAGATTCAAAAGTTCTTTTCTCAGCCATTTTTTGTGGGAGAGCAATTTACGGGTATTCAAGGTAAATATGTTTCTAAAGAAGATACTGTAAAAGGATTTAAAGGTATTATTGATGGTGAGTATGATGATGTTCCAGAGCAAGCTTTTTCTTATGTTGGTTCTATTGAAGATGTTATTGAAAAAGCGAAGGAAATGAAGGAATCATAATGGCGGATAGCATGCATTTGTCGGTAATTTCTTATGCAGGAGAGTTGTTTTCTGAAACAATTTCTTTTTTAAAGGTTTTTTCTAAGCAAGGTGAGTTGGGAATAAACCCAGATCATACGTCGACGATTACTATGTTAGAACATACTGACGTAGTGTATGAATTTACCAATGGTGATTTGCATTCTTTTTTTGTAACGAATGGTTTGTTGTCTATTTCTGATAATAGGGTTGTTATTATGTCAGATTATCTTCTTTTTTATGATGATCTTAATGAAAAGGAAGAAATAGGTAAACTTAAAGAAGCTAAAGAAGGTTATTCAAAAGCAAAAAACTTTGAACAAAAATCTCATTATCGTGATTTAATTATTCAATCAGAAGCTAAGTTGAGGGTTATAGAACATCATTAATTTGTTTTAGTTAACATTAATTGGATGAGTTCTTTGCCTTCTTCTGTTTCAGGACAAATTGATAAAATCATATCTTTAGTTTGATATAGTTCTTTTTTGAAATAGGCTGTTAATTTTTTTGATTGGATTAAATCATATATTTTTAAATATAAAAATCCATATTGAAAGATGAAGATAGTAATTTCTTTTTGTATTAATTCTTGGATGATGTATAGTAATAATTCGATTTGTTCTTTTAATATGGTATTGTTATTTTGCATTAAATAATATTCTAATAACAATAAATATTTTCTTATGTTAGTATTTTTAGTCTGATTATTTTCTGATAAATAGTTAAATAGGGCATAAAAGTTTATAAATAATAAATTATTGATATCTTGTGTATGTGGAATTACTTTTACAAGTAATGTATAAATTTTTAATAATAATGATAGATCAACTGTTTTATTTGTTTTTTGTAAGGATCCTTTTAATACTATTAAAATATCGATCCCTTTTTCTTTTGATAATTCTTCTGTCTTTATGATTGTATAGATTGTATTTAAAATCTTTTTTTCTAATTGTATTTCTTTTTTTATTTCTTTTTGTTTCATATCTTATTTAAATCTAATGGTATTGCGTTGTCATAATACCGTATTTTGTTTTTGTATACTATCATATATATAAAATTAATTTGTTTATTGTTTATATTGTATTTTGTTAAGTAGTCTAATGCTGTTTTAATAATTTTATTTTGTTTTTTTGAGTTTAATTTGTATAGTAAATTTTCAAAATTTGATTTTGCTGATTTTACTTCTATAAAATGTATTATATTATTTTTTTCTGCAATAATATCAATTTCTCCGTATGGGGATATATAGTTTCTTTGTTTAATAAAATAACTGTTTTTTTTTAAGAATGTTATACATTGTGTTTCATAATGGTTGCCTATTTTTCTACTGGTATTCAAAATAGGGTTAGTTGTGTGTTGAGATTAAATGTTCTTCGATGAATTTTGGAAGGTCCATGTGTTGCTAATTCATTATAATGCTCTTTTGTTCCATATCCTTTATGTTTTTTAAAGTTAAATTGGGGAATATAATGGCTATATTTTATCATTATTGAATCTCGAATTACTTTTGCAATAATCGAGGCTGCTGAAATTTCTTTAATTAATGCATCTCCATTGATACAGGTTTCTATTTTTAAATCATTAAATATTGGTTTTTTATTACCATCGATGATTATTTTTTTTGGTTTTATCGTTAAATTTTGTATGCAGTGTGTCATGGCTTTCATGGTAGCTTTCAATATATTTGTTTGATCAATTATTCTATGGTTAATACTGTTCCAGCGTATAATAGTATTACTTGTTTTTAGTTGTTTATATAATTGCATACGTTGTTTGTGAGTTGTTTGTTTAGAATCTATATAATTTATGTTTTTACTAGATTGATCTAAGAATATTACACATGCAGCTACAACAGGTCCAGCTAAAGCACCTCTTCCTGCTTCATCAATCCCTGCGATCATGTATATTGTTTAATAATAATTACGGCGTTGTGCCCACCAAATCCAAAAGAATTTGACATGATTGTATTAATTTCCTTTTCAATAGTCTTATTAGGTGTATAGTTTAAATCACAGTCTGGATCAGGAGTTGTGTAATTGATTGTTGGTATTACGATATTATTTTGGATCATTAATATTGATGCTATGGTTTCTATGGCAGCTGCAGCACCTAATAAATGTCCTGTTATTGATTTTGTTGAACTGATTGATACATCATAGGCGTAATCTTTAAATATTGACTTTATAGCGGCTGTTTCATTCATGTCATTCATTTTTGTTGAGGTTCCATGTGCATTTATATAATCAATATTCGTTGCTTCTATGGATGCATCTTCAAGAGCTATTTTCATGGCTCTAGCACCACCTTCTCCGTCAGGGGCGGGTGCTGTTATATGATAGGCATCTCCAGATGATCCAAAGCCTGTTACTTCTGCTAAAATTTTAGCTCCTCTTTTTTGTGCAAATTCTAATTCTTCAAAAACTAAAATTCCAGCTCCTTCTCCCATAACAAACCCAGTTCGGTTTAAGTCAAATGGTTTAGATGCTGTTTGATAATTATCATTATCTTGGCTTAAAGATTTTGCGGCACAAAAACTAGCTAATCCTATTGGGGTTATGGCTGATTCGGATCCTCCTGTAATCATGGCTTTTGCTTTACCATTTTTTATCATCTGAAAGGCATTTCCCATAGCATGGCATCCTGATGCACATGCTGATACACTGGATGCATTTGGTCCTTTAGCTCCCGTTTTAATTGAGATAAATCCCGATATCATATCAATGATCATCATAGGTACTGTGAATGGACTTACTTTACTAGGTCCTCGTTCATGTAGAGCTATTGTCATTTTTTCTAAAACGTCAATTCCTCCAATTCCAGATCCTATCTCAACGCCTATATCTTCTGCATGTTTTTCTATGTTTAGTCCAGATTGTTTGATAGCTTCTACTGTAGCAGCATAGCCAAATAATATGAATTTAGATAATCGTCTACATTCTTTTTTATCTAAAATTTGTTCAAAATTGTAATTTTTGATTAATCCTGCAAACCGTGTCGAATAATTGCTAACATCAAATTCATCTACTAAACTGATGTTAGATTTTCCATTTTTTAATGATGTCCAAAATTCTTCTACAGAATTTCCAGATGGGTTTAGTGTTCCCATTCCGGTAATTACAACTCGTTTAGTTGTCATTTTTAGTTTTTACTAAGTATAAATTCGACTGTTTTTGTTACCGTTGTTAACTTTTCAGCATCTTCATCGGCAATTTCAGTTCCAAATTCTTCTTCAAGAGCCATTACTAACTCTACTGTATCTAATGAATCAGCACCTAGATCATCTGTATAGGATGATTCCATTTTTACTAAATCTTCTGATACACCCAACCCTTCTACAATTACTTTTTTAACTTTTTCAAATACTTCCTCTTGTGTTAATGACATTTTTTTCCTCCTGAATTAGATATTCATTCCACCATCAACAGATATAATTTGGCCAGTAATATAATCTGACTCATTTGATGCTAAAAACAAAACAAGTTTTGATACATCATCTGTTGATCCTAGCTTTCTTGCTGGAATTGATTTTATTATAGTATTAAGATATTCCTCTGGTAAAGTGTCAATCATTTCTGTTTTGATAAAACCAGGGGCAATTGCGTTACATTGAATACCTTTTGCTCCAAATTCTTTTGCAATTGTTTTTGTAAATGTATTAATTCCTCCTTTTGCTGCTGCATAGTTAGCTTGTCCTGCATTTCCCATAATCCCTACTACAGAAGACATATTTATAATTTTTCCAGATTTTTGTTTTAAAAATGATTTTGATATGGCTTTAGTCATAGAAAATACGGATGTTAAATTTGTTTGTATGACATCACTCCATTCTTCTTCAGACATTCTTAATAATAAATTATCTTTTGTAATACCTGCATTATTAATTAGTACATCTAGGGAATCTAATGATTCTAATGATTGTTTTACTAAATTTTGGCAATTTTCAAATTCTTTAATATTATAGGCAAATCCAACTATTTTTGTTTGATAGGTTTCTTTTAATTGATCAACAATTTCATTGACCTTTTCAGGTTTTGTTCCATGAATTACTAAATTAGCTCCTTCTTTTGCACATTCATGTGCTATTGAAAGTCCTATTCCTCGTGTAGATCCTGTAATTAAAATATTTTTATTTTTAAGTCTCATGATTATGAAAACGATATTTTATCAGTAATTTTACTTTCGTAAAAGTATTAAGGTGTTATGTCCATTTTATTATACTAATTCCCCACGTAAAGCCTGCTCCAAATCCAGCTAAGACAATAATGTCACCTTTTTTAAAGCCATGGTTTTTATGAAATTCTGACATAGCTAAAGGAATTGATGCAGCTGATGTGTTGCCAAATTTTTTGATGTTAGTTATACATTTATCTTTTGTTAGCTTTAGATTATCACAAATTTTATCTAGAATTCGTTGGTTAGCTTGATGACATATTAGGTAGTCGATATTATCGGGGGATAGGTTTATGCTGGCTAAAGATTGTTTGATTTCAGAAACAACAATTTTAATGGCTTGTTTAAAAACGGCTGATCCATCCATTTCTATAAAATGGCTTTTTTCTTTTGCTATGGTTTCATTAAAGGGGAATTTTGATCCTCCTTTTGGAATTTGTAAAATATTGGCTAAGGAGCCATTTGCTTTTATCGTTGAGAAGATTATTCCTTCATTTTTGTCAGCTGTTTTTGTTACTAATGCAGCAGCAGCACCATCTCCGAATAAAATACAGGTTCCACGATCTTCCATGTTTGATATTTTTGATAAACAATCTACTCCTATAACAAGGATATTTTTGTGTTTTTGTGTTGCTAAAAACCCTTCGGCTGTTGTTAATGCATAACAAAACCCACTACAGGCTGCAGATATGTCAAAGGCAGGTGTGTTGTTACATCCTAATTTTTCTTGTATTAGGCAGGCTGTTGATGGAAATGCATTATGATCTGGAGTGGATGTTGCTACTAAAATTAGATCTATTTCTGATATATCTGTATTGGTGTTTTTTAGACAATCAAGTGCCGCTTCATATCCTAAATCAGAGCTGCCTGTTTCGTCAGGGGTAAAATAGCGAGTTTCTATCCCTGTTCGTTCTTTAATCCATTCATCACTTGTATTGAGTCCCTGATCAATAAAAAATTGATTTGGAATTTTTTTTTTAGGAATGGTGTGCCCTAGACCTTTTATTTTAGCTCCCATTTGTGCTTACCTCTGATATTGTATGTAATTCGGATTGCTTAAGGGCTTGTTTAATAGTATTAACCATATTTGTTTTGACTGATTGATAGGCCATTTTGATGGCATTTTGTATGGCTGTTTCAGATGCACTACCATGAGCAATAATACTAATTCCATTAACTCCTAAAAAATGTGCTCCTCCATATTCATCATAATCAAATTTCTTTTTAAATCGTTTAAATGTAGGTTTAAGTAATAATAGTGCTATGAGTGATAAGACTGATTTTTTAGACTCTTCAGAGAAAAATGTTTTAAACATTTTAACGATACCTTCGCCAAACTTTAACATATTATTTCCGACAAATCCGTCGCATACAACAACATCGGTATGTCCTTTTATTAGTTCTTTTCCTTCTATGTTACCAATAAAGTTTAAATTTGTTTCTTCTAATAAATCATGTGTTTGTTGCGTTGTTATGTTGCCTTTTTCTTTTTCTTCACCAATGTTTAGCAAGCCTACTTTTGGATTTTCTATTTTCATTATTGATTTTGAGAAAGCATGTCCCATGATAGCAAACTGAAGTAATTGTGTGGGCTTGCAATCTACGTTAGAGCCCATATCTAGCATTACAAATGGTTTTTTTTCGGAGGGAATTACAGCAGATAATACCGGTCTATCGACTCCTTCTATTCGTCCTAGTATAAATGTCGATGCTGTTAGTACAGCTCCTGTATTTCCTGCTGATACAAAGGCTTGTGCTTTTTTTGTTTTTACAAGTTCTAATCCAACATGGATAGATGAATTTTTCTTTTTTCGAAATGCTTTTGATGGAGAGTCTGTCATTTCGATGATGTCTTCAGCATGTTCGATTGTTATTGTTTCTTTAGGAAAGTTTGAACGTTTTTCTATTTCTTTTTCTAGTTGTTTTTTGTTTCCAACTAAGATGATTTTTATTGGGAATTTTTTTGTGGCAGATATGGCTCCATCTATGTTTACATTCGGAAAGAAATCTCCTCCCATTGCATCTAAGGCAATTGTAATCAACTAGGTTTCCTTATTTTCTTTTTCTTTTTTTATTTTTATTTTTAAAACCTGTTTACCTTTGTAGTATCCACAATGTTTGCATGCATGATGTAGTATAGTTAACTCACCACATTGTTCGCATGCCATTGTTTCTGGAGTGTGTATTTTCCATAAAGAACGGTGTGTTCTTTTTTTTGCTTTTGATCGTCGCTTTTTTGGTACTGCCATTTTTTAACTCAAATTTTTATCTTAATATTTAGTTGGATATGATAGTTATTGCTATTTAGGTTGTCAAGTCTTAGTTAGGTTTTTATGCTGGACTATTTTTTTACAAAAATGTAGACTGGTTATTGTTTATATGTAGAATTTGTATATATAATATAAGATTGTTTTTATATTATTTATATTTATTATGGAGTCATGTTTATGCCTAAGTATTATGATCTTTTAGAGTCTGAAGAATTATTGGTTTTACATGAAATTTCAAATTTATTAACGTCATCATTAGATTTAAAAGAGTCTGTAAACTGTGTTTTCGAGTTGTTACATTCACGCTTGGGTTTTATGAAGGGTATTTTAACAGTTGTTAATCAGTCGACCATGCTTCCTAATATTAAGGTAAGTTATGGTATTGATTCGGAGGAGTTTAAATCACAATCTTTTAAACAATGGGAGGCCATAACATCTAAGGTTCTTCAATCAAGAGGGCCTATGATTATTCCTCATTTAGATGAAGCTTTTGATATTTCTGGTATTAAGGATGTTAAGGGGATGTCTGATGAATCATTTATTTGTATGCCTTTAATTTTGGGGGAGGATATTTATGGGACGTTATCTGTCGACTTTTTGTTTCGAGATGATGAAAATTTGAAATTTATTATTAAATTATTAGATATGGTAGCGTTGATGATTAGTCAAGAATTGAAATTAAAAAAATTATTGGATGTTGAAAAGGAATCCTTAAGAAATGAAAATGTTATTTTAAAGCAAGAGTTGTTAGAAAAATATGATATTCATAATATGATTGGTAAAAGTAAAGTGATGATGGATGTTTATAAGTCAATAAATCAAGTTTCTTCTAGTAATGCTACAGTTTTAATTCGTGGTGAAAGTGGAACAGGAAAGGAATTGGTTGCTCATGCTATTCATTATCAAAGTCCTAGAGCATCAAAACCTTTTATTCGTATTAATTGTGCGGCTATTCCCGATACGTTAATTGAGTCAGAGTTATTTGGCCATCAAAAAGGGGCTTTTACCGATGCTTTTGAAACGAAAATTGGAAAATTTGAGGCGGCTGATGGAGGAACCATTTTTCTTGATGAAGTGACAGAGTTATCTCCACAAATGCAAGTAAAGTTGTTACGCGTTCTTCAGGAAAAAGAAATTACACGGGTCGGAGGGCTTGATGTTATTGCGGTTGATGTTCGATTGATTGCAGCTACAAATAATGATTTAGAAAAAGAAATTGAATTAAAGAACGTACGGGAAGATTTTTATTATCGTTTGAATGTCTTTCCAATTCATTTACCTCCATTAAGAGATAGAAATATGGATGTTTTATTATTAGCGGAACATTTTTTAGAGCGCTATGCTTTAGATAATGGTAAATCGATTAATCGTATTTCAAGTTTGGTGAGTGACATTTTATCTCATTATGCTTGGCCTGGTAATGTTAGAGAATTAGAAAATTGTATTGAACGGTCTGTTATTATGTGTAATGGAGATGTTTTATTGCCTAAGCATCTTCCTCCTTCAATGCAAGTGTTTGATACTGAAGAGGATATTCATTTTGACTATCAATTATCTTTAAAGGATAAGGTTAATCGGTATGAAAAAAAGATTATTATTGATATGTTGACGCATGTTAATGGAAATGTTTCAAAAGCAGCTCGTAGCCTTAATACAACGCATCGTATTTTAGGTTATAAAATATCGCAGTTAGATATTGATATGAATAAAATTAAGATGTCTTAGTTGAAATTAAAAGAGTTTCTTTGATAAATGAATTAAATAAAGGGTGTGCTTTATAAGGTCTTGACTTGAATTCAGGATGAAATTGGCAGGCAATATACCATGGATGGTTTTTTAGTTCGATGACTTCTACTAATTCGCCATCAGGTGAATTTCCTGAAAATTTAATTCCATTATCTTCAAATAATGATTTATATGTATTATTAAATTCATATCGGTGTCGATGTCGTTCACTGATTTCATTTTGCTTATAGATAGAATGTAGTTTTGTGTTTTTTTCAATATGGCAGGGATAGGCGCCTAGACGCATTGTGCCGCCTTTTTCTCTTAGTTGTTTTTGATTAGGTAAAAAATCAATAATTGGGTCTGCACAATTTGGATTAAACTCAGTACTATTTGCATCATCTAGTTTTAAAATGTTTCTGGCAAACTCTATTGCAGCAATATGCATTCCTAAACAAAGTCCCAGGTATGGTTTTTTGTTTTCTCTTGCATATTTTGCAGCTATTAACTTTCCTGATATACCACGATCTCCAAATCCTCCAGGAATAAGGATTCCGTCGCATTTTTCTAATTGTTTGCTGACATTTGACGGTTTTAGTTTTTCGCTATCTATCCAAATAATATTACAATTACATTTGTTGGCTGCGGAGGCATGTTTTAGTGCTTCTGTTACACTTAAATAAGAATCAGATAAGGCTGTATATTTTCCAACAATACCAATGTTGATGTTTGGTTTATTTTTTTGATAAATAATATCAATGTATTTTTTCCATTCAGATAAATTAGATTTTGATTGATTTAAATTTAATTTTTCTAAAATAACTTTATCAATATGTTCATTTTTTAAATAAATAGGAACTTCATAAATGCTTTTAGCATCGGGGCACATAATTACGTCTGTTGGTTTTACATCACAAAATAAAGCTATTTTGTCTTTAATTTCTTTTGGGAATGCTTTTGAGGATCGGCAAACGATGATATCGGTTTGAATACCTATGGCTCTTAATTCTTTGACACTGTGTTGTGTAGGCTTTGTTTTAAATTCTCCGGATGAATTTAGATAAGGAACTAGCGTTAAGTGCATATGAATACAGTTTTCTTTATTCTCGAATTGAAATTGTCGAATTGCTTCTAAAAATGGAAGGCTTTCAATATCTCCAATGGTTCCTCCAATTTCAGTAATAATAATATCATAATCATTTTGTTTGGTAGCTGCTATAATATGATTTTTTATTTCATTAGTAACATGTGGAATGATTTGTACGGTATTTCCTAAATAATCGCCTCGTCTTTCTTTTGCTAGTACTTCAGAATAGATCATGCCAGAAGTGATATTATTAACTCTGGATAAGTTTTCATCTATAAATCGTTCATAATGTCCTAAATCTAAATCGGTTTCACAGCCATCTTCTGTTACAAATACTTCGCCATGTTGGTAGGGATTCATGGTTCCAGGATCTACATTTAAATAGGGATCAAATTTTTGTAGCGTTACTTTATGGCCTTTGCTTTTTAAAATCACTCCTAATGAGGCGCCTACAATTCCTTTTCCAAGCGATGAGGTAACCCCACCTGTTATGAAAATAAATTTTGTTTTATTATTTTTTTTCATTATTAATTTATACCATATTCTTGGCTGTCATCCTATGTTTAATTAAGTTGAATTTTGCTTTTTTATTGGTTGTTTTAACGTGTTTGTTACTGAATGGCGGGAATTAGTTTGCGATTTGGAGTCTGTGTATGATTTTGGTTAATGTTGATAGCAGATGATGTAATTTCTTTTTTTTGTATGGTTATCGCCTCGATAGGAGTAAAAATTATTTGATGTATGTGTGCATTCTGAATGAATGATAAGTTTGTTTTTAGCTAAATTTATTTCTGATTTTAATTGGTCTATAGTCTCAGCTAGCATATTAAAGGTTGTTTTTTTTATTGGATCAATTTCGTAGTGTGTATTAGAAATATGTGGGCCTAGCCAAATATGATAATTTTGGTCTTTTTTTGTTAGTTTTTTTAATTGTTTGATAGCTTTTGTTAAAATTTTCTTTTGAGTTCCTTTTCTTCCCGAATGTAAGACACATAAGTGATGATGTGCTTGAATAATAATGGGCATACAATCAGCAAATTTGATGGCTAGGCCAACGTTTTTAAGTGATGTTATTAGGCCATCTGTATTTGTAATGGTTATTAATGATTGGTTTGGTTTTTCTGTAATAGTATGAATGATATTAGAATGTGTTTGCTTCATTTTTATGATGGGTATATTGTTTAATTGTAGATTCTTATAAATAGGTTTAAGTTTGTTTTTTTTATTAGCAGTATAAACGGTATAATGTTTTTTCATGAGTTTGTTAATGTATATAAGGCCCCTGCTGTTTTAGTAACGACTTTTTTTATTTCAAGGAAGGTTAGAGTATGTAGTAATTCGGATAGGTTTAATTGTGTTTCATGAACAAGTTCATCAATGTGTTTTGGATTTGTAATGCAGTTGACAATTATTTTTTCGGTTTCTGATAATGTCTCTTTATTAATTGTTTTATTTAATTGAGGTTGAGAGCTATATTTTTTAGATTGTTTAATATTAAATTCATCATAAATATCGTGGGGAGATGTTGTGCATTTTGCTCCTTGCTTGATTAGCTCATGAACACCTTTTGATGTATTTTTAAATATATTGCCTGGAATAGCAAATATTTCGCGGTTTTGTTCTAATCCATAATTTGCTGTGATTAATGAACCACTTTTTATTGCGGCTTCTGTAATGATAATCCCTTCGCATAAACCACTAATAATACGATTTCGTAATGGAAAATGAAATTTTTCAGGTTTGCTAAATAAGGGGATTTCAGATAATAATAACCCTTCATTATTAATGATTTCCTGCTTTAATTGTTTGTGGTGTTTTGGATAGCATGTATCTAAACCGACTCCCATCACGGCAATTGTATGTTGTTTGTTTTTTAATGTTGTTTGATGCGCTATGGCGTCAATGCCATCTGCAAATCCTGATACAATACAAAAGTCTTGGCATAGGTTTTCTGTAAAATAAGTTGTTACTTGTTTTGCATAGTCTGATGGTTTTCTTGGCCCGATAATGGCTAATTTTGTTTTTGATAAACAATTAATGTTTCCTTGGTAAAAGAGGATGGGGGGAGGGTAGGTGATTTGTTTTAGTAAGTTTGGATAACTGGAATCATTTAATGATAGAATATGTATGTTATTAGTTTTTAGGTATGTTTCATAGGGGGTGATTTTTAAGGTTGTTAATGTATCTAAAACTTGTGGGTTTTTTAGTTTGAATTGTGCTGTAATATCAGTTTTGTATTGTGAGATGTCTTTTAATGAATTAAAGTTTTGAATTAAAAAATGACATAGTTTAGGATTGTGATAAAAATAATAATTTAAGGTAATACAGGATTGCGTTGAGTTAAGTAGTTTGAAAGATGTCATGTTTAATTGTTGAATCAATGGCAATAATATCATCGATGTTTTTTGGAGTGTAGTGATTGAAATTATTTAAAATTGTTTCTATTTTTTTGTGAATGTCTAAAAATGTTATTTTTTCTTGTAAAAATAAGGATACGATAGCTTCATTAGCGGCATTAAATACAGCGGGGTAGCTTCCTTTACGTTTTCCTGCTTCAATTGCTATATCTAAAAGCGGAAATCGTTTACTGTCAGGTTCTTCAAATGTTAAGCCAGATAATTTGTGGATGTCGAGTCGTTTAAATTTTGTTGGTTTTTTATGTGGGTAATCTAGGGCATATTGTATTGGAAATCTCATGTCTGTAGGAGATAGATGGGCGAGTATATTACCATCAATAAATTCAACTAGTGCATGAATAATACTTTGCCTGTGAATGCTTACTTTTAATTTATTGTACTCTATATTAAATAAATGATGTGCTTCAATGATTTCTAATCCTTTGTTCACCATGGTTGCACTATCAATTGATATTTTATTTCCCATGGACCATGTTGGATGTTGCAGTGCTTTTTCTTTGGTAATAGTTTTAAATTCGTTGCTTGGGAGTGTCCAAAAGGGGCCCCCTGAAGCTGTTAAGGTTATAGATTCAATAATGGTATTATTAGATTGTGTTAAAAGACATTGTTGTGTAGCGGCATGTTCAGAATCAATGGGAATGATGGGTACGTTTTCTTTTGCGGCTAATTTTGTTATTAAATCTCCGGCTGACACTAATACTTCTTTACAGGCTAATGCGATTGGAATATGGTTTTTGATAGCTATATATGTAGGTTTGATGGCTGTTGTTCCGACGATTGCTACTATTAATAAATCGACTTGAGTTTGGCAGATTGTTTCTAGCCCTTCATGTGAGAATCCAATTTGAATATTGAGGTTATGTTGATTACAAAATCTATCTAATTCAATAGCGTCTTCTTCGTCTGTAACAGATACTACTTTTGGTTTAAATTCTAATATTTGATTTTTAAGTAAAGTGACATTTTTTCCAGCTGATAATCCTATGATGGTATAGGATTCAGGGTAATGTTTGACAATGTCTAATGTTTGTTTTCCAATGGATCCTGTTGATCCTAAAATTGAAATATTTTTTTGTTTCATAATGTGCTTAAGAGATTATTAATATAGTAAAAGATTGGAAAACAAAAAATGTAACTATCAATACGATCAAAAATACCTCCATGACCTGGTAGTAATGAGGATGAGTCTTTTACATTAAAATTTCGTTTTAACATAGATTCATATAAATCACCAATGGGTGAGATTAATGCGATGATGATAACAAGGGGTAAAAATATGGAAAGATCTAATTCTAGTATCATAATCCCACATAATCCTGTTATAGATCCACTTGAAATACCTCCTATTAGACCTTCGATGGTTTTGTTTGGGCTTAGTTCTGATAATTTTCGTTTTCCAATAAATTTTCCGGTAAAAAAAGCAGATGTATCTACTAAACTTATTACACATGCTAATAAGATAGCTTTTTCAAAGCCAAGTTCACTGCTTCTTATAACTAGGGCATAGGGCATTGTTAGGCATATAATGGATGTATTTAAAATAAGTGAATAAAGTGAATGAGGCTTTTTACTAGCTTTTCGATTATACAATTCTATAATACAGATATATATCATTATAAATGTAGCAAGGAATATGATGTTTGAATTCCAAATAGATTTATACTCTGGTAATTGTGTAGATGTAATAATCAGAAGTGTTATTACTATTGATACAACGTAGCCAATCGACTTTGTTTTAACCCCTCGTATTGTATGCATTTCATGTAAACATAGTATTCCTATCATTGAGATAAGTAGCCAGAGTGGGGTGTGTCCTACTGTAATGCATGTTAATGCGATTATAACTAAACTGATACCTGTAATGACTCTTGTTAGTAGTTTCATAATCCTCCAAATCGTCTATTTCTATCTTGATAATCTGTTAATATAGCTAAAAGTTCTTTTTGTGAAAAATCGGGCCATAATGTATCAGTGAAATAAAGTTCTGAGTATGAAATTTGCCAAAGCATAAAGTTGCTAATTCGTTTTTCTCCACTGGTTCGTATTACAATTTCAGGATCGGGTAATGTTTGGGTATATAGATTTTTTTGGAAGATTTCTTCTGTAATGGTTTTATCTGATAGATTTTTGTCGTTTTTAATTTGATTGACTGCGTTAATAATTTCGTCTCTACTTCCGTAATTAATCATTAAGTTTAGTATCATTCCGGTACAATTATTGGTTTTAGATTCTAGTAATTCTATTTTTTTTATTAATTTTTTTGAGAGTTTTTCTTTGTTGCCAATAATATTTACTTTTACATTTTTTTCTTTTAAATTTTTAATTTCTTTTTCTATCATTATTTCTAGTAAATTCATTAAAAATGATACTTCTGTTTCGGGGCGTTTCCAATTTTCTGTTGAAAAAGTATAGGCAGATAAGCATTCGATATTTATATTAATACATGTTTTGATAATATTTTTTAAGGCTTTGACACCTTCTTTGTGGCCTATCATTCGATTTTTATTTTTTGATTTAGCCCAACGACCATTTCCATCCATAATAATAGCGATGTGTCTTGGTAATTTTTTTGTGTCTAATGTTTGATTTTGATCGTTCACTGCTTTTGTTGCTTAGAGATTGATTAAAGGGTCATTAATTCATTTTCTTTTTCTTTCACAAGCGTATCAATTTTATTTGAAAATGTGTTGGTTGAATCTTGGACATTGTCTTGTAACATTTTTGAATCATCTTCTGTTATTTCTTTGTTTTTTTCATCTGCTCGTATTGTATCTATACTATCTCGCCGGATATTTCGAATAGCAATTTTTGATTCTTCTCCTATTTGTTTTAATGTTTTTACGAGTTGAGTTCTTCGGTCTTGAGTTAGTTCAGGTAATATTATACGGATGGTTGTTCCATCTGTTTGTGGTGTTAATCCAAGATCTGAGGTTAAGATCGCTTTTTCTATATCTTTTACAGCTCCTTGATCGAATACATTGAGCATAAATTGAGATGCTTCAGGTGTTGTAATAGCTGCTAACTGTTGAAGAGGAACATTGCTATTGTAATAATTAACAGAAATATTTTTTAACATATCTGGATTTGCACGTGTTGTTCTTAATCCGGCTATTTTTGATTTAAGATCATCAATTGTTTTTTCCATTTTGCTGTTAATATCGTTACTCATTAGTTTCCTCCGATTTGTGTTCCAATTTTTTCACCAAGTAATGCTTTTTTGATACTGTCTTCTTTCATTAAATCAAATACAATTATGGGAATATTATTATCCATAGATAATGATAAGGCTGTTGAATCCATGACTTTTAGTTTTTTTTGTAATACGTCAATATGATCTAGCTGAGTAAATTTTTTTGCATTTGGAAACTCGATAGGATCTTTATCATAAACACCGTTTACTTTTGTTGCTTTAAAGATAGCTTCTGCTTTAATTTCAGCTGCACGTAATGCGGCTGTTGTATCTGTTGTAAAGTAGGGGTTACCTGTTCCTCCTGAAAAAATTACAATTCTATTATTTTCGAGATGCTTTATGGATTTTTGTAAGATAAATGATTCTGCTACTTGTTTAATTTCTATTGCGGATTGGACTCGAACATCTAGCTTTATCTTTTTTAGAGCGTCTTGTAATGCTATTGCATTCATAATGGTAGCTAACATACCTGTGTAATCGGCTGTTACACGATCCATTCCATTGGCAGATGCAGCGAGTCCTCTAAAAATATTACCACCGCCAATAACAATGCCAATTTGTACATTAAGTTTATGTATATTTTTTATCTCATTTGCCAAATATGTTAAGAATTTAGGGTCAATACCATATTCTCTTTCCCCTTTAAAAGCTTCTCCGCTAAGTTTTAATAAAATTCGTTTGTATTTTGGTGATTGCATTACATAATATACTAACAATTAAATTAATTTTTATACATAGTTTTTTATTTTTATATTTTTTGTTTAATACTAATTTTTGATAGTTTTTCGTAGTCACGTTTAGTTTTTTTTTGTACACTATTCTTATGGGCGTTTTGATCACCATTTTATGTTTAAGTTTTGTTATTTTTATCCATGAAATGGGTCATTTGCTTGCTGCTAAATGGAGTGGCATTGGTGTATCAGAGTTTAGTGTTGGAATGGGGCCTAAACTTACAGGCTTTTTATATGGAGATACTCAGTATAATTTACGTTTATTTCCGTTAGGTGGCTTTGTGAAATTAGCTGGTTTAGATGATACTGATGATCAGTTTGATGAAACTATGTTTTTTCAAAATCGACCATTATTGCATCGTGTTATTACTATTTCAGCTGGTTCTATCATGAATGTTTTTCTTGGGTTTGTGATTTTTGTTGGTATTGTTATGATGGTTGGGGTTCCTATGACTTCGTCTGTTATAGATACGGTTGTTGATGGTTCTCCTGCTTCAAAAATCTTGCAGCCTGGTGATAGATTGACTGGGATTAATGGGAATTCTATTGATGATATACAAGCTGATTTTATTCGTGTTATTAATGATTCAAAAAAGGGTGCTACTATAACGTTTGTTAGAGATGAGGTTGAAATGTCTCGTTTTATTATTCCTTATTTTGATTCGGACTATGATGTATATCGGTTAGGTATTCAGCTTCAAGCTATGAATCAACGTGTATATGGTTTTGATTCGCTTCTAAAGGCTACTGATTTAACGGTTCGATGTATTTCGTTGTTATATCTTAATATTCAATATTTAATTGATGGAAAAGCAGGGATTTCTGATTTGTCAGGGCCTATTGGGATTGTTCAAATTGCTAGTTTTCAATTGTCTCAAAATATTGTTAATTTTTTTAATATAATGGCTTTTATTTCTATTACATTAGGGTTAATGAATTTATTGCCGATTCCGGTTTTAGATGGAGGTCATTTAATGTTTTTGTTATATGAAGCTATTTTTCGTAAACCTGCTTCTAAACAGGTTATGTTAGTGATTAGTAATGTGTTTGCAGTATTATTAATTATGTTAATGGGATTTGTTATTGTTAATGATTTTAGATTTTGGGAAGATCGTAATTCGATGATGGAATCCCTACAAGAAAAATGATAAAGATTAAAAAGCTTTCAAAGACGTTTTCTAATGGGCATCGTGCTTTAGATAATATTGATTTTATGGTCAATAAAGGTGAGTTTGTTTATATTGTGGGGCCTTCTGGATCAGGAAAGTCAACATTGTTGAATTGTATTTTTCGGAAAGAAATTCCTTCTGTTGGTTCTATTTATGTTGATAATTATTCTTTGGATCAATTATCAAATCAGCAAATTTCTTTTTTAAGGCGTAATATGGGGATGATTTTTCAAGATTTTAAATTGCTTCAAACTCGTAATGTGTTTGATAATATTGCTTTTGCTTTACATATTTTTGGGTATTCTCGATCTTCGATTCGTCGTAGTGTTAATCAGGTTTTAGAGCTAGTTGGATTAGATGATAAAGCAGGGCATTTTCCTTCTGAATTATCAGGAGGGGAACAACAACGTATTTGTATTGCTCGTGCTATTGTTAATAATCCTCCTATTTTATTAGCGGATGAACCTACGGGGAGTTTAGATCCGGATACATCGTGGGAGATTATGCAGTTGCTTAGTAAAATAAATTTACGTAAAACAACGGTTTTGGTTGCAACACATAATAAAGGTATTGTTGATGATTTAAGAAAGCGTGTTATTGCTCTTGAATATGGCAAATTAATTCGAGATCAGCAGTTGGGTGTTTATGATACGTAAATTTATTTTTTTTATTGTAGAGGCTTTTATTGGGATGAAACGGTCTTCTTTTATGATTACGGTTTCTTTAGCTACGGTTTTTATTTCTTTATTAATATTTGGCTTTTTTTTAATTGTTAATTTGAATTTAGTGAATTTTTCGTCTTATTTAAATTCAAAATTAGAAGTAAGAGTATTTTTAAAGGATGGTTTAACTAAAAAGGAGATTCGACTTTTTAAAGAAAAGATTAGTAGTATAAATGGTATTCAATCTGTTGAATTGTTAGATAAAGATCAGGAATGGAATGAATTTAAAGAACGTTATGATACGCTTAATCTTGATGATTTGGTTAATTCAAATCCTTTACCGGTTTCATTAACGGTACGCTTAGAAGATGATCATCAATTAAAGTCTATCGTAACACTTTTAGCAGGATTTAATATGTTTGTTGAGGATGTTGTTTACGGAGGGCAAATGGCGGAACGTATGCAAAAAGTGTCTCGGTTTATTTTGTATTTTGGTTGGGGCATTGTTGGTGTTTTATTTTGTGCTACATTTTTGATTGTTATTAATACCATTAAGCTTACGATTATGAATCGATCTGAAGAAATTTCAATTATGAAGTTAGTTGGAGCAACCGATAGCTTTGTTATGGGCCCTTTTTTGCTTGAGGGAGTGTTTTTAGGATTGTTTTCATCGATTGTTGCAGTTGCTATGATTCATTTTAGTTTGAAGCTGATTGCCGTTAATTTGGTATCGTTTTTACCTTTTTTTCCAAATGACTTAAATGAAAAGAATATTTTTATTATTTATTTAATAGTAGTATTATGGGGTTGTTTTATGTGTTTGATGGGAGCTCTTTTGTCAACACGGTCTACTTTGAAAAAAATATTGTAAGGAGATTTGTTGTGTTTGGATTTTTTAGAAGAAATATGGCTGTTATTGGGTGGTCAATTGTTTTGTTTTTTGGTGTTACGATGTTTTCAGGGAGTGTTTTTTTTGGATTTGATGCTTTAAAAAATCGTGGTAAAGAAAAACCTAAACAATTATCTGGTCAATTTATATCTTTGGGAAATCATGATGTTGATGTTCGTAGTTTTTATTCGCAATATCAAGCTGCGATGAACCAATATACTCAAGCTGGAAATAAAGTTTCTCCAGTGTTACATGAACAAATTTTAATGCAGTCATTAGGATATTCTGTTAACCAGGAAGCGTATTATATAGCCGCTCAAGAAGAAGGTGTTGAGACTACCAAAGAGGATATCAGTGCTGTTGAGCAAGAGTATTTGTTACAGGCTGATTTTAAAAGTCGTTCTGAATTAAAAAAATATTTAAAAAAGCAAAAAGTAGATTATAAATTGTTTCGATCTCAGCTTGAAAGAGAGGCTTTAATTCGAAAGTTTCAAGCTCAATATGGAAGTGGTATTGTTATTAATTCTTTTTTTGTAGAGAATACGTTTAAACAGTTTAAAGTTGATTATATTATTGTTAATAATGATGCTTTATCTTCTGAGCAGTTAACAGAGCAGTCTGCTGGTGTTTTGAATGCTTTAACTGGGGGTGCTTCCGTTAAGGAGTTAGAAGTAACGTATCAAGGGATTGTTTCTATTAACTCGTTTGCTCAGCCTGATTATCAGGACTTTTTAGCTTTTGATGAGGCTATAAGGGATCAATTAGCTACAACAGATTTAAATATGTATTTAGATCCATATTGCGAGGCGTCTTCTTGTTTTATTATTCGAGTTTTAGATAGTAAGGTAAAGCCTAAACCAGATGATTATAATGAAAAGAATTATGCGACCTCTTTAAAAGAAACGTTGCAACAACAAGCTTTTCAAAAACGTATTAACGATGTGTTTGATGCTCATCCTATCGCGGTTTATGATTCTGTTTTAAAAGCGATATATTATAAAAGTCAGGGACGATTACTAGAATCATTAAATAGTTATCAAGAATTATTATCATTAAACCCGAGTGATCCTGCGCCTCATTTTTTTCGTGCTGAGATTTTTCTTCAACAAGAGGATGTGGATGCTGCTTTGGATGAATTAGAAAAAGGCGTGTTAAAGGTTCAAATGGTGCCTGATACAGCTTTTGCTGAATTACATATTTTTTATGCTGATTTATTAATTGAAAAGAAACGGCGGAAAGATGCTTTTTCTCAGTATGAACTTGCCTTTAATTTAGTTCAACAGAATATGGATTATTTAAAATTGTTAAGGGAACGTTATAAACAGCATTCTTTTAATGACCAGATTCGTAAATTTGATGACCGTATTGCTGTTTTAGAATTAGAAAAGCAAGAACAAGATAAGTTGTCTCAAAAAGATTTAGAAGCTATTTTAGATTCAGGTGATAAGGATGTTGTATCGCCAGATGTTTCTAAATCTGTTGACTCTACTGTTACTGATATTGATAATTAATGGGTGATTGTTGTATTTATCCAATCTAAGTAAGTTTGTGATGTAGCTGTAATCTCTTTTGCTAGTATTTGAGGACATTCATAAGGGTGGTTTTTTAGTATGATGTTTTGGATGGTTTCAAATAGTGGTTGAATTGTTTTGATAGAGCAACGGTATTCTGAATCGTTTTGTGTTGTGTTATTCCAATTATAGATGCTTTCAATGGTTTCAATTTGACAACAGGCTGCTAGTTTTTTTTCGATGAGAATGGCTGCTAGTTTTTGAGCATCTTCTTTGTTTGGAAATGTTGTTTCTATGGAGATTATATTTGTACTATAAGCTGTTACAATTGGGATAACTGATTGAAAAAATTCTTTATCTTTTTTATGAGTTAATTGTGACATAGCTTCAGTGATGGGTAACCAGATAGCATCGGTATTGTCTGGGTCATGAGGTTTTGTAAAACGTTGATTGGTTTTGAATAAAAAGAAATGGATTTTTTTTTCTTCAGAGGGATCATCTGTTTCAGGATTTTTACCTATTTTATAACGTGTGTAATGGCCTAAGGATTTGATTAGTTTAAGTTCTCTAATACCTGTTTCTTCATAAATTTCTCGGTAGGCGGTTTCTAACGGAGTTTCATTATTTTCAATGTGTCCTTTTGGAAAGGACCAAGATTTTCCTTTTTGGCAGACTAACATTACATCGTTGTTATTTAAGATAATACCACCGGAACTTTCTGTTTTCATATTTTCTGTCCTTATTAGGTTTGATTGTATTATATCAATAGGGCAGGGGATAAAAAAGAAGATAGTTAATAAATTCTATGGATATGCCAGA
>CETM01024111.1_pt1 | contig 62661 bp, 57 predicted proteins | sample 361451 | NCBI WGS metagenome assembly CETM01 (sample SAMEA2622690, study PRJEB7988) | marine metagenome | isolation source: saline water (ENVO:00002010), including
CGCATTCATGGCATCCCGGTGGCCGACATGGCCGCTCTCGAGGCCCAGGGCACCGATCTCAAGAAGCTCGCCGAACGTGGGGTAGAGATCTTCTTCACCCAGGTGTTTCGCGACAACTTCTTCCATGCCGACATGCATCCGGGCAACATCTTCGTCGCCCACGGCAAGCCTCACGACCCTCAGTACATCGCCATCGACTGCGGCATCGTCGGCAGTCTGACCCGCGAAGACCAGGACTACCTGGCCCGCAACCTGCTGGCCTTCTTCCATCAGGATTACTATGAGGTGGCCGCGCTGCATATCGAATCCGGCTGGGTCGGCGAAGGCACCCGCGCCAACGAGTTCGCCTCGGCGATCCGCTCGGTATGCGAGCCTATTCTCGAAAAGCCGCTCAAGGACATCTCCTTCGGCCAGGTGCTGCTGGGGCTTTTCCAGACCGCGCGGCGCTTCAACATGGAGGTCCAGCCTCAGTTGGTGCTGCTGCAGAAGACCCTGCTCAACATCGAGGGCCTTGGGCGCCAGCTCTATCCGGACCTGGATCTGTGGCATACCGCCAAGCCGTATCTAGAGCGCTGGATGAAAGAACGTGCCGGCCCCCGCGGACTCTGGGAGTCGCTGCAACGCCAGGCGCCAGAGCTGTCGCGCCAACTGCCCGAGCTGCCGGTGCTCGCCCATCAGGCGCTTTCCCGGGTCGAGGCCGAACACAAGCAGCGCCACCGCCAGAGCGAGTCGCTCTCAAGTCTGCGCCGCCACCTTGCCGCCTCTGCCCGCGGCGCCCGGCGCCTGCGCCTGGGCGCCTTGCTGCTGGGCCTGGCGGTGGCCTGGCAGCCGCTGTTCGACTGGGCCGGCGAGCAGCCCTGGCCGGTGCTGCTGGCAGCGGGCCTTGGCATTTTGCTGCTTGCCTGGCAATAAGCGTCGACCAGGCCAAAAGCGCATCACAGGCCACTGAATAATAAGATTTTTCGATCCACTGACCCAGGAATGTCATCGATGAGCGATATTCTCAACCAGCTCGCCGAGGTGCTCGACCAGCGCCGTCAGGCAGACCCCGACAGCAGCTATGTGGCCTCGCTGCACCACAAGGGGCTCAACAAGATACTCGAGAAAGTGGGCGAGGAAGCCACCGAGACCCTGCTGGCAGCCAAGGATGCGGCTAATGGCTCAGAGAAGAACCGTGAGGCAGTAGTCGCTGAAACGGCCGACCTGTGGTTTCATAGCCTAGTGATGCTGTCGCATCTTGGAATCGACCATCAGGACGTGCTCGATGAACTGGCACGTCGCTTCGGAATATCAGGGCTGGACGAGAAGGCCGCCCGCCCCACGGACGCTTAGGCCCCAGGGCCCATTGAAGGGAGAGACTTCATGTTAGGTGGCATCAGTATCTGGCAACTCTTGATCGTGCTGGGCATCATCATTCTGGTCTTCGGCACCAAGAAACTGCGCAACGTCGGCGGGGACCTTGGTGGCGCCGTGAAGGGGTTCAAGAAAGCCATGAATGACGGCGAAAAGGGCGAAGACGAGAAAAAAGAACAGGAAGACGCGCAACAACGTGTCGCCCATGACGAGACCGGCAAGACTTATGACGTCGAAGCCGAGACCAAGGCGCAGGAACCGGACGAGCGCAAGTAACCGCCCATGTTCGATATCGGTTTCCTCGAACTGCTGATCATCGGTGTGGTCGGTCTGCTGGTCCTCGGTCCCGAGCGTTTGCCCAGGGCAGCGCGCACCACGGGGCTGTGGATCGGCAAGATCAAGCGCACGGTCTCCGGCATGCAGCGAGACATCTCCGCTCAGCTAGAGGCCGAGGAGCTGCGCCAGAAGCTCAACGACCAACAGAAAAAGCTCGACGCCAGCCTCAACAAGGCCAAGCAGGACGTAGAGCGTTACGCCGAGCCTGACGGGGTCGACGCTGGCCGTACCAGCCCGGACGACGCCCCTGCCTATTCCCAAGACAATCCCCAGGACACTCCCCAAGACAATTCCCAGGACAGTGCCCAGTACAGTGCCAAACCGGGCAGGGCCAGCGGCCAGCAGACCAACGACCGGGCTCAACGCCATGGCGAGGCCAAAGCGACCTCAGAGGCTCCCCGCGAGACCCCCGCGGACAGTGACAAGGACCAAAGCCCCCGATGAGCGCCACCCCCGACCCGCAGGACCGTCAGCCTCATGACAGCCAGAAGAGCGGCCAGGAAGCTGATCAGGCGCCCCTGATCGAGCACCTGATCGAGCTGCGTTCGCGCTTGATGCACGCAGTGCTAGCGATCCTGGTGATTTTCCTGGCCCTCTACGCCTTTTCCAACGATATCTACACCTTCGTCGCCAAGCCGCTGATGGCGCTGCTGCCGGAAGGCTCGCAGATGATCGCCACCGAGGTCGCCTCGCCCTTTCTGGCACCCTTCAAGCTGACGCTGGTCGTCTCGGTATTCATTGCCGTGCCCTTCGTGCTGCATCAGGCCTGGGCCTTCATCGCACCCGGCCTCTACGACAATGAGAAGCGCCTCGCCGTGCCGCTACTGGCCTCCAGCGTTGCGCTTTTCTACGGCGGAGCGGCCTTCGCCTATTACGTGGTCTTTCCCCTGCTGTTCGAGTTCTTCACCCAGACCGGGCCGGCCGGGGTCACGGTGATGACGGACATCAACCAGTACCTCAACTTCGTGCTCAAGCTGTTCTTTGCCTTCGGCGTCGCCTTCGAGATTCCGATCGCCACCTTCCTGCTGATCTTCTCCGGCGCCACCACGGTGGAGAGCCTGTCGAAGAAGCGGCCCTATGTCGTGCTGGGCTGCTTCGTGGTGGGCATGCTGATGACACCGCCGGACGTGATCTCCCAGAGCCTGCTGGCCGTGCCGATGTACCTGCTCTACGAGGTAGGCATTCTGTTTGGACGCCTGGTCAAGCGCCAGCCCGGATCCACGGACGACGGCAACGCCTGAAACCCCCGCACCGCTCTGAAAACCCCGCCGAGGCGGGGTTCTTCATGAGTGCAGGCTAGCCACCAAGTACCTCGCTGCTGCCCCAGCGGGGTGCGACAAGTCAACGCTTCCGGCACCCGTGCACACTGCATATACTCGCAGGACTGTACCGGCACTCGCCCGGGCTGTAACCGCTTGTCATCTTGTCGTCATCATCGCCTGCCACTATCTGTATCAAGGCAACCAGGCATCGATGGCGAGCCCTGATTGGAGATAGAGATTGAGTTTCACCATTCCTCGCCAGTATCCCGGTACCCGCATGCGTCGCATGCGCAAAGACGACTTCTCGCGTCGCCTGATGGCCGAGAACACCCTGACGGCTGCCGATCTGATCTGGCCGGTCTTCGTGCTCGAGGGCAGCAACCGACGTGAAGCCGTTCCCTCGATGCCCGGGGTCGAACGTCTGTCGATCGATCTATTGATCGAAGAAGCCCGCGAAGCACAGGCGCTGGGAATTCCGGCGCTGGCGCTGTTCCCGGTAATCGACCCCGAGCTCAAGAATGAGTTCGCCGAAGAGGCCTATAACGCCAGCGGCCTAGTGCAACGCTGTGTGCGCGAGCTCAAGGCGGCCTGCCCGGCGCTTGGCATCATTACCGATGTGGCGCTCGACCCTTATACCAGCCACGGCCAGGACGGCATCCTGGACGAGGCGGGCTACGTTCAAAATGACCGTACCGTCGAGGTCCTGATCAAGCAGGCTTTATCACATGCCGAGGCCGGCGCCGACGTGGTAGCGCCCTCGGACATGATGGATGGGCGCATCGGCGAGATTCGTCGACTCCTTGAGCAGGAACGGCTACATAACACTCGTATCATGGCCTACAGCGCCAAGTATGCCTCGCGCTACTACGGTCCCTTCCGCGATGCGGTGGGCTCGGCAGGCAACCTTGGCAAGGCGGACAAGAGCACCTACCAGATGGACCCGGCCAACGGCGATGAGGCCCTCCAGGAAGTGGCGATGGATCTTGCCGAAGGCGCCGATATGGTCATGATCAAACCCGGCATGCCCTATCTGGACGTGGTGCGGCGGGTCAAGGACGAGCTGCGTGTCCCGACCTATGCCTACCAGGTCAGCGGTGAGTATGCCATGCACATGGCGGCCTTCGAACGTGGTTGGCTCGAGGATGATAAAGTCATTCTAGAGTCGCTGATGTGTTTCAAGCGCGCAGGTGCCGACGCCGTTCTGACCTACTTCGCCAAACGCGCGGCGCGACTGCTAGCAAAATAACAGGGAGGGCGTGAGTGCCCTTCCTTGGCTTCCCGGAGGCAAAATGGAAGACTCTCGCACCCCCGATACCGGCAGTGCGCTGCCCGAGGCGCCCTTCGACGAGAACGGCCCCGCCGAAGCGCCACCGTTGCGGGTCAACCGGACTCGCACCGGCATTCAGGCCAAGGTGGTGCCAGACCCCGAGGCCGATCTCAGCGACCCGCGTCTGTACTTCAATCGCGAGCTGTCGCACCTGCAGTTCAACATCCGCGTTCTCGAGCAGGCTCTCGATCCGTCGCACCCGCTGCTGAACCGGGTGATGTTCCTGCTGATCTTCTCATCCAACATGGACGAGTTCTTCGAGATTCGCGTCGCGGGACTCAAGCATCAGCTGATGCTGGGCAACGACGATACGGGTGCTGACGGCCGCCTGCCCCGCTCGATCCTCGATGAAATTTCTCAGGTCGCCCATGCCCAGGTCGAGCGTCAGTACCAGATACTCAACGAACAGCTGATCCCTGCGCTGGAAGAAAAGGGTCTGCGTTTCCGTCGCCGAGGCGACTGGAGCGAAGCCCAGGCCAACTGGGTCAAGGACTACTTCGAAGAAGAGATCGTGCCGGTGATCAGCCCGATCGGGCTGGATCCCTCACACCCCTTCCCGCGACTGGTCAACAAGAGCCTCAATTTCATCGTCGAGCTGGAGGGCAAGGATGCCTTCGGTCGCGAGGGAGGCTTGGCCATCCTGCCGGCACCGCGCTCGCTGCCGCGGGTGATCGCCCTACCCGACGCGCTCTGTGCGGAAGGTTTCAACGAGTATGTGTTCCTGTCCTCGATGATCCACGCTCATGCTCAGGAGGTCTTCCCGGGCATGAAGGTACGTGGCTGCTATCAGTTCCGTCTGACCCGCAACGCCGACCTGGCCGTCGACCCGGAAGAGGTCTCCGATCTGGCCACGGCGCTGCGCGGCGAGCTGCTGGCCCGACGCTATGGCAGCGGCGTGCGCCTGGAAGTCGCCGATAACTGCCCCGATGATCTGGCAGCTTTCCTGCTCAAGCAGTTCGAGCTCGAAGAAGCCGACCTGTATCGGGTCCACGGTCCGGTCAACCTGACGCGGATGATGGCGGTGCTGGGTGATATCGACCGTCCCGAGCTCAGCTATCGCCCCTTTACGCCTGGCGTACCCAAGCCCCTCAACAAGAGTGGCAGCCTGTTCGACGCCATTAGTAGCCAGGACATCCTGCTCCACCACCCCTTCCAGTCCTTCAAGCCCATCGAGGACCTGCTCGCCGAAGCCGCCCGAGACCCGGCGGTGCTGGCGATCAAGCAGACCCTTTATCGCACCGGTGCCGACTCCCCGATCGTCAGCGCCTTGGTGGAAGCGGCGCGCAACGGCAAGGAAGTGACGGTGGTGATCGAGCTGCGGGCCCGCTTCGATGAGGCCGACAACCTTACCCTGGCCTCGAGGCTGCAGGAGGCCGGCGCCATCGTCATCTACGGCGTGATGGCCTACAAGACCCACGCCAAGATGATCCACATCGTGCGTCGCGAAAAGGGCGACCTTCGCTACTACGCGCATCTGGGGACAGGCAACTACCATTCCAAGACCGCCAAGCTGTACACCGATTACAGCCTGCTGACCGCCAACCCGACGCTCTGCGAGGACGTCCACAAGGTCTTCCAACAGCTCTCTGGCATGGGCCAGGCCCGCCAGATCGAAACGCTACTGCACGCGCCCTTCACCCTACATCCCAAGATGGTGGAGATGATCGACCGGGAGGCCAAGAATGCCGAGAAAGGCAAGCGCGGCCACCTGATCATCAAGTGCAATTCGCTGACCGAACCGCAGCTGATCCGCGCGCTCTACCGCGCCTCACAGGCAGGCGTCGAGTGCGACCTGATCATCCGCGGCATGTGCTGCCTGCGCCCCGGCATCCCGGGGATTTCCGACAATATCCGGGTCCGCTCGGTGATCGGACGCTTCCTCGAACACACCCGAGTATTCTACTTCCACAATGGTGGCAAGCCTGAAGTATGGGGTTCGAGCGCCGATTTCATGGCCCGCAACATGTTTCACCGTGTCGAGACCTGCTTCCCCTTCCTCGATAAGAAGATCGCTGCCCGAGTGCGCAAGGACCTGGAGACCTACCTGGTCGACAACTGCCAGAGTTGGCTGCTGCAATCCGACGGCAGCTACATCAAACAGGAAGTCGGCGACAGCGCTCCGATCAGCGTCCAGGAAACCCTGCTCTACGCTTACGCCACCAAAGCATAAGTAAGGGATAAGCGACGCAAGGCAGCATCACGGCAAGGCAGAGGCCTTGCATTGACACCAAGACGCCGGGCCTGGGCCCGGCGTCTTGGTGCCCGGTCGCTGCACCTGGGCACCCCAACGGCATGTTACGTCAGCCTGTGCCCTGAATCAGGCACCCCGCAACCGCTCGGCAGCGGTCACCAGCAAATGCTCGGTGGTCTCCCAGCCAAGGCAGGCATCGGTCACCGAAACACCGTAGCGCAGCGCACCGGGCTTCAAGGGCTGCTTGCCTTCGTGAAGGTGGCTCTCGAGCATCACCCCGACCAGACCGGCATCGCCGGCCAGGCGCTGGCCCAGCACATCGAGCAGCACTTCGCCCTGACGACGATGGTCCTTGCGCGAATTGGCATGACTGCAGTCAACCATGATCCGTGGCGCCAGCCCTGCTTCCTGAAGCGCCCGGCGGCAGGCCGCCACTTCCGGCGCCCGGAAGTTGGGCTCGCCATGCCCCCCACGCAACACCACATGAGTGTGGGGGTTACCCGGCGTGCGGCGCATCACCGGCCGGCCATCGGCGGCAATGGCCGGATGATGATGCGGGTGGGCACTGGCGCGAATGGCATCGATGGCCACCTGAACGCCGCCATTGGTGCCGTTCTTGAAGCCGACCACGGCGCCCAGGCCGCTGGCCAGTTCGCGGTGGATCTGGGATTCGGTGGTGCGCGCGCCAATCGCCGTCCAGGCCAGTAGGTCATCGAGGTAGGGCGCCAGCATCGGCTGCAGAAGCTCGGTGGCGACCGGCAGGCCCAATGCCACGATTTCACGCATCAGCGATCGGGACAGGGTCAGGCCAGTAGCCATGTCATCGGCGCCCTCGAGGCCGGGATCGTAGGCGAGCCCCTTCCAGCCCACGGTGGTGCGCGGCTTCTCGACATAGACCCGCATCACCAGCAGCAGGCGGTCATCGACCTGATGGGCCAAGGCCGCGAGGCGCTCGGCATAATCACGGGCGGCCTTGGGATCATGGATCGAGCAGGGCCCCACCACGACCAACAGGCGGTCGTCTCGGCCATCGAGAATAGCGCGAATGGCCTCGCGCTGCCCCTCGACTCGCTCGGCCAAGGCCTGCGACAGCGGCAGCTCGTGGCGCAGCTCATCGGGGGTTGGCAGAGCGCTTTCCGCGTGGGTCGGGACCGGCGCGTTCTCAGCGCGAGTATCCGCCGCCTGAGCTGAGGAGGCGGCACGCTGGCTGTCTTCGGGGGCACCAGCGGCGGTTTCAATAGCTGCACGATCGGCAACGGTATCTAGGGCAGAGAGACTGGCATTCATGGGGTAAGGCTCCGGCTAGGCGATTGGCGTCGAGTCGTGAGGCCACCAAGGGCATGCCGGTCGGAGGTGGCGGATTGGGCCGACCGGGCATCGCTAAATCGCCAATAGCCATACGCGCTCGGATAGCGGGGCGATAGGGTCATGGCAAAAGCTGAATGGCGGTCGAACATCGCGTCTCTTCCTTGTGGGCCTGAGGCCCTGTATGTGAGGTCAAAGCATCCAGAAACGAAAACCCCCAGTCGGGTTGCCGACCGGGGGTTTCAAGACATCGGAGGCAACCCTGAGTGGGGCGTACCTCGTGGCGTGGGTCAGTGAGACCTGGCCACCGGCACGCCGGCGCTAAACCAATAGCTCCAGAACCCTTGCCAAGCACCGGTCTCAAGCCCACCCACGGTGTTGTTGTACGCCATGCCGAGCACCTCGCCCGGGAGGGCGATGCGAGCGGTGTAGGGTACGCGCGTGGAATAGGTCATGGGGTGTCGGCTGTCTGCTGTGAGTTCTGGTCAAGGCGTCGGGTGGCTGCGTTTCTAATGACTGCGTTTCTAATGACTGTGTTTCTAAATACTGAGTTGCTGATGGCGGTGTTGCTAATGACGAAGTTTCATCCTACACACCCTGACGGGCTTGGCAAGCCCGGCCAAGTGGATACAGGCCTGCGCCAACGCCCGGGGAGCCACCTTGAGCGCTGGCCCACCCCATCCGTCTAGTCAGCAGAGCCTGGCACTTGGTGTCAGTACTTGGTGTCAGTCATCGGCCAAGTCAGCCCTCAGCCCACATACTGGACCCAGCCAATGGTCGCCGGCAGGCCGGCCATGCCAACCAGCACGACGACCCCGAGGAACAGGGTCAGCAACCCCGAGTCGTCTTTGAAGTTAGGATCTTGCTCAGCCATGAGTGACCTCACAGGATAGGGCGTCAGCCGATAGTCAGAGTCTAGCGCAGGTGCCGCCCGCCATCGACCGGCAGCGTCACGCCGGTGACGAAGCGGTTATCGAGCAGGTAGCGCAGGCTCTCATAGATCACCCCCGGCCCTGGGATCATCTGCATCGCCGACTTGGCGCGAGCCTTCTCGGCATAGGCCTCATCGTCGCCCTCATTGAGCATGATCATCGCCGGCGCGATCGCATTGACCTGGATGCGCGGCGCGTACATGGCGGCGAATGACAGCGTCAGGTTATCGAGCCCGGCCTTGGTCGCCGCATAGGCGGCGTGCTTCTTCGAGCCCTTGACCGCCACATAGTCGGTCATGTGCACGATGTCGGCGAGCGGCTCGTCGCCAGCCTCGAGCAGCGCCTGAGCCTGCAGGTTGATCAGATAAGGCGCCTGCATGTGTACCCGGAACAGACGCTCGAAGTTGGCACCGGCATCATCGCCGCGGCTGTCCGGGGCCCAGTCGCTGGCGTTGTGGACGATCGCCCGCAGCGCAGGCGTCGTCGCCTTGAGCCGTGCGATGAAGTCGAGGATACCGGCTTCGCTCGAGAAATCCGCCGCCAGAGTGACGATGCCCTTCTCGCGCAGGGCCTCGAGTTCAGGGCGCTCGCGACGATAGCTGATAATCACCGGGTGTCCGTCATCGATCAGTCGCTCGGCACAGTGGCGTCCCAGCCGCTGGGCGCCACCGGTGATCAGGATCGGGGCTGCACTCATGTCTCGCCCGCCTTCACCAGGCTGCCAACAGTGGGCACCAGAGGGTCACGCGGTGCATAGGCGAAGACATCTGAGAACACCCGCGAAGGCTCGAGCCCCAGCGAGGCCAGCACATCGACGCAGGCGTAAACCATGCCAGGCGAACCCGACAGGTAAACGTCGTGGCCTGAGACATCGACATCGTCCAGCGCCTCGCCCAGCGCGGCGTCGATACGGCCGACATGTCCATGGATACGCGGGGCCGCGAAGTCGTCGCTCATCCCCTGCTCGCTGACCGCGTGGAAGGTCACATTAGGGTGCCGGGCGACCCACTCCCGGGCCCGACTCTCCAGATAGAACTCGCGTCGCTCCTTGGCCGCCCACCACAGGTCGATCTCGCGCTCGGGGTCAGCGTGCAGGGCCGCCTCGACGATCGCCTTCATCTGCGCGAAGCCGGTGCCGGCGGCCACCAGCAGTAAAGGACGGCTGCTGTCGGGATCAAGCACACAGTCACCGCTGGGCAGGCGCAGGGTCAGGTGGGCGGCGTGTTGCATGAGCTCGCGCAGGCGCGCCGAATTGGAGCGCTCAGGCCAGTGCTGGATATGCAGCTCGAGGGAGCCGTCGCCGGCATGCGCATTGGCGATCGAAAACGGCACCCAGGTTTCGTCGTCCAGCTCGAGCTCCAGGTACTGGCCCGGGGCGTGCGCCATGGCCTCGGGGCGCCCTTCCAGGCGTACCCGGAAGACATCGGGATTGAGATCCTCCACCGCCGTCACTTGGCAGGTCAGGGTCCTTGCGGTCATAAGCGCCTCTCGTTGTCAGGAGCGTGAGCGTAGGTGGGCGTACTTGGGCCTAGTTAGAAGCGTCAGGAGCGTGGCGCGGGGCCCGGCGGCAGGGTAATCCCGAGCTCGGCCCAGCGGTCATCGACCCGCGACTTGATCGCCTCGTCCATGACGATCGGCTCGCCCCATTCGCGCTCGGTCTCGCCCGGCCACTTGTTGGTCGCATCCATGCCCATCTTGGAACCCAGCCCGGCGGTGGGCGAGGCAAAGTCCAGGTAATCGATGGGCGTATTCTCGACCATCACCGTATCACGGGCCGGATCCATGCGAGTGGTGATGGCCCAGATCACATCTTCCCAGTGGCGGGCATCGACATCGTCATCGAGCACCACCACGAACTTGGTGTACATGAACTGACGCAGGAAGCTCCACACGCCCATCATCACCCGCTTGGCGTGCCCCGGGTACTGCTTCTTCATCGTCACCACCGCCATGCGGTAGGAGCAGCCTTCGGGCGGGAGGTAGAAATCGACGATTTCCGGGAACTGCTTGCGCAGGATCGGCACGAAGACCTCGTTGAGGGCGAGGCCAAGGATCGCCGGCTCGTCGGGGGGCCGGCCGGTATAGGTCGAATGATAGATAGGGTCACGGCGGTGGGTGATGCGCTCGACGGTGAACACCGGGAAATGCTCGACTTCGTTGTAATAGCCAGTGTGATCGCCGTAGGGCCCCTCAGGTGCCATGTCGTCGGGATAGATGAAGCCTTCGAGGATGATCTCGCTGGAGGCCGGCACCTCGAGATCGGCATGGCCACACTTGACCAGCTCAGTGCGCGAACCGCGCAGCAGGCCGGCGAAGGCATACTCGGAGAGGGTATCCGGCACTGGCGTCACCGCCCCCAGAATGGTGGCCGGATCGGCGCCCAACGCCACCGCGACCGGGAAGGGCTCGCCGGGGTGGGCGGCCTGCCACTCCTTGAAGTCCAGCGCCCCGCCGCGGTGGGAAAGCCAGCGCATGATCAGACGGTTCCTGCCCAGCTTTTGCTGTCGATAGATACCGAGATTCTGGCGCTCCTTGTGGGGCCCCTTGGTGACCACCAGCGCCCAGGTGACCAGCGGCGCGGCATCACCGGGCCAGCAGTGCTGGATGGGAATGCGGTCGAGATCCACTGCTTCGCCTTCGAGCACCACTTCCTGCACCGGCGCCTTGCGGAGCACCTTGGGGCCCATGCTCATCACCTGCTTGAAGATCGGCAGCTTCTCCCAGGCATCACGAAAGCCCTTGGGCGGATCGGGTTCCTTGAGGAAGGCCAACAGCTTGCCGACCTCGCGCAAGGCACTCACCGACTCCTGCCCCATGCCCAGCGCCACTCGCCGCGGGGTGCCGAACAAGTTACCTAGCAGCGGCATATCATGCCCCTTGACGTTCTCGAACAGGAGCGCCGGGCCGCCGGCCTTGAGGGTGCGATCACAGATCTCGGTGATCTCGAGGTAAGGGTCCACCTCGGCGGTCACCCGCTGGAGTTCTCCCTGCGCCTCCAGGGCGGCGATAAACTCACGCAAGTCCTTATACTTCATGCGGTTATTGCGCTCCCAAAACGACAAAAGGGGCAGCATAGCATGCCGCCCCTTGGACTGATTAGCGATTCATGTCCGGCCGTCTCCGGGCCTGACTAGCTTCACCGCCGCTTCATCGCCTCGAAGAACTCGAGGTTGGTCTTGGTGTCTTTCAGGCGATCGATCAGGAACTCGGTGGCCGCTACATCATCCATGGGATTGAGCAGCTTGCGCAGGATCCACATCCGCTGCATCTCATCCTCGGAGGCGATCAGGTCCTCGCGGCGGGTGCCGCTGCGACGAATGTTCATCGCCGGATAGACTCGCTTCTCGGCCAGCTTGCGGTCGAGGTGGGCCTCCATGTTACCGGTACCCTTGAATTCCTCGAAGATCACCTCGTCCATCTTGGAGCCCGTGTCGACCAGCGCCGTGGCGAGTATGGTCAGGCTGCCGCCTTCCTCGATGTTGCGCGCCGCGCCGAAGAAGCGCTTGGGCTTCTCGAGAGCATGGGCATCGACACCGCCGGTCAGCACCTTGCCGGAGGACGGCACCACGGTGTTGTAGGCACGGGCCAGACGGGTGATGGAGTCCAGCAGGATCACCACGTCCTTCTTGTGCTCGACCAGACGCTTGGCCTTCTCGATCACCATCTCGGCGACCTGCACATGGCGGGCCGGCGGCTCATCGAAGGTCGAGGCCACGACCTCGCCACGCACGGTGCGTGACATTTCGGTCACTTCCTCCGGACGCTCGTCGATCAGCAGCACGATCAGGTGGCACTCGGGATTGTTGCGAGTGATCGAGGTCGCGATGTTCTGCAGCATCAGCGTCTTGCCCGCCTTGGGAGGCGAGACGATCAGGCCACGCTGGCCCTTGCCGATGGGTGCCGTCAGGTCGATGATGCGCGACGTCAGATCCTCGGTAGAACCGTTGCCGATCTCCATCACCATGCGTTCCTGAGGGAACAGCGGGGTGAGGTTCTCGAACAGGATCTTGTGCTTGGCGTTCTCCGGCCGGTCAAAGTTGATCTCGTTGACCTTCAACAGGGCGAAATAACGCTCACCTTCCTTGGGTGGACGAATCTTGCCGGCAATCGAGTCGCCCTTGCGCAGGTTGAAGCGACGGATCTGGGACGGCGAGACGTAGATGTCATCGGGACCGGCGAGATAGGAAGAGTCGGCGCTGCGCAGAAAGCCGAAGCCGTCCTGGAGAATCTCCAGTACACCATCGCCATAGATGTCCTCGCCGCTCTTGGCGTGCTTCTTGAGGATGGCGAAAATGATGTCCTGCTTGCGCGAGCGGGCCAGATTATCGATGCCCATTTCTTGGGCGATATCCAGCAGTTCCGGCACGGTCTTTTGCTTGAGTTCGGTAAGATTCATCGGTTTGATCAGAAATAGCTCGTGTCAGCGTGGCAACGAAGCCGGAAAACGACAGGAGGCGGTGACGATGCGCCGCGTGGTGCGTTCAGAGCCCTGGGACATCCACTCTCGAGATATGATCAGCCGACCGCTGCTTACGGGGAAGCCATGGACGATATCGAACTAAGAGGGAAGCGCTGTTCATGTAGCCGTATTCGTGTCGCCTGAATAGCTAGTCATGATGGCGAAGCGTCATCGTAAGGAATCAGCGGGCTGACTGACGACTTGGAGTTTGACCGCGGCGTGAGATGCCGTTTAGCGGTCACCGTGAAGCAGTCGGGAAGTATTCGGAACAGGCGAACGACTCGATGGTAGTCAAGCGAATCGGCAAACGCAAGCCCCAGAAGCGCTTCGCCGCGTTGGCGGCGATTGACAACCCCGGGAGCGGGCCGCAACCTTGGGGCCAAGTGACATCAAGGAACCTTTCATGATCAACCATCCGGGCTTCGGCGACACGCCTGACGACGCCCCAGCGCCACAGCGCCTGGCGGCTATCGACCTGGGCTCCAACAGCTTCCACCTCTTGGTCGCCAACAACGTCGACGGTCAGCTACAGGTCGTGGCCAAGCTCGGCGAGAAGGTCCAACTGGGCGCAGGCCTCGATGACGACGGCGCCCTGACCGAAGATGCCATGCAGCGCGCGCTGGACTGCCTGGCCCGCTTCGCTCCCTTCCTCGAAGAAACACCCAACGCTCAGCTCAGAGTGGTAGGCACCAACGCGCTGCGCGCGGCAACCAACAGCCAAGTGCTGATCGAGCGCGCCGAGGCACTGCTCGGCCATGAGATCGAGATCATCGCCGGACGCGAGGAAGCCCGCTTGATCTATCTTGGCGCTGCCCATGCCCTGGCCGAGGTCCACGGCCGGCGCCTGATCGTCGACATCGGCGGCGGTTCCACGGAGTTCATCATCGGCGAGCATTTCGAGCCCCTAGCGCTCGAGAGCCTGGAAATGGGCTGCGTGACGTTCACCAAGCGCTTCTTCGCCGACGGCGATATCTCCGAGAAACGCTTTCGCAAGGCCGAGCTCGCCGCCCTCTCGGAGCTGGCCAACATCCGCCGCCCCTTCGAGGAACTCGGCTGGGCCGATCCAGTCGGCTCCAGCGGCACCATCAAGGCTGCCGCTTCTGTGCTTTCCGCCAGTGGCCAAGCGCCCGATGGCATCATCGACCGCAAGGGACTGACCGCCCTGCGCAAGCGCCTGATCAAGATGAAACGGCTCGACAAGGTCGCGATGGATGGGCTCAAGGAGGACCGCGCCAGCGTCTTCCCCGCCGGCATCGCGGTGCTCTCGGCGGTCTTTGAAGCCTTCGGCCTCGAACAGATGCGCTATTCCGACGGCGCCCTGCGCGAAGGCGTGCTCTACGACATGATCGGGCGCAACACCGCCGAGGACTCTCGCTTGCAGACACTCGAAGGGCTGCGCCGGCGCTACCAGATCGACCCCCGCCAGGCCGACCAGGTCGCCAGCAGCGCCCAGCAGTGCCTGAGGCAAGTAGTGCCAACCTGGCAGTTGAGCGCCAGCAACGCCCAGTTCCTCGACTGGGCCGCCCAGCTTCACGAGATTGGCCTGGTCATCTCGCACAGCCAGTTCCATCGCCACGGCGCCTACCTGCTGGCCAACTCCGACCTCGCCGGGCTGTCACGCCCCGAGCAGCAGGCCCTGGCCTTTCTGGTGCGGGCCCACCGGCGCAAGTTTCCGCTCAAGGAGCTCGACGCTCTGCCCGCCGCGGTACGACCGACGCTGGGGCGCCTGGCCCGGCTGCTGCGGCTGGCGGTGATCCTCAACCACTCCCGTCCCGAGCACCCGCCGACCGCCTTTCGCCTCGCTGCCGATGGTGAGCAGCTGTCGCTGTCGCTGAGTGGCGAACTCGCCGAGCAGGCGCTGCTGGTCAATGACCTGGAGCAGGAACAGGAATATCAGCGCGCGGCCGGCTTTACGCTGACCATCGAAACGCTGGACACCGCCGAGGTTTCGGCGGGTTAATCGACGGCTCTGGCGCTCCCCGCACTGTCAGAGCCTCAGCTTGTTAAGGTCCCCGGGCTCGATAAGAGCCTTAAGCCTGTTGCGAGCGTCAGCGAGAGAAGTTCCCTCATCAGCGCCATGAGGGCCTCTCAGTTCCGTTAAAGGCTCCCAGTGCCGCCACCCTCGGCCCAATAGCTCGCTGCACAGGCCACCACGTCCGCCCGCAGGGGGTCGAGGACCGCCGCCACCACATCGCCGTCCCACACCACCAGCAGAGCCTGCCGACGCCAGGGTGGCAGCCCCGCTTCCTGCAAGAGCCGCTTGAGATCCCGCCGACCGCGTCCCGCCAGACGCAGTACCTCGCCGCCCTGACGCGGCTGCACCCGGTAGTGGGCGCGCTCTCCGCCAGAAGGAGCGCCGGCGGGGCGTCTCCCGAGCCGCACCGCAAGCCCTCCTAGCGGCGTTTCAAGTACCGCCAGGCCATCCCAGTCGACCCGCCAGCCTGCGGGCAGATCGGCCAAGGGGCGCTGCAGATAGAGGCTCTCACGCCAGCAACGCGCCTCGGCGCCTGGCCAGGTGACCTGCACTTGGGCATCGCGTCGCGCGGCAAGCTGCTCATCGAGGGCCGACAGGCGAGCAGTCGGCGGGGTGGGTAGCCCCAGGCGTTGGCAGGCATAGCGAATCAGCAGACGCCGGCGCGGTGCCCTCAGCGCCTTGAGTGCCGGTAGCGCCAGCCGACCGGGGGCGCCCCCGCAGGCGGCCAGATCCAGCTCGGCCAGCTCAGCGAGAAGATCATCGGCCTCGCCGGCGAGCGTCGCACTGTGGGCAATGCTCGCCTCGGCGCGGGGCCAGCGAGACTCGAGCAGCGGCAGCACCCGCTGGCGCAGGAAGTTGCGATCGAGCGTCTCATCGGCGTTGCTCGGATCCTCGACCCAGGCGACGCCCAGCGCCTCGGCGGCTTTCTCCAGACGCGCTCGCGACAAGTCTCGCAGAGGGCGGGCGATACGACTGCCGGCCCAGCTACGCGCCCTGGGCATGGCCGCCAGCCCCCGCACCCCACTGCCGCGCAGCGCGGCCAGCAGCCAGGTCTCCGCCTGATCGCGGCGATGCTGGGCGAGCCACAGGGTGTCCTCCTGGCTCAGCCGGGCGGCGAAGGCGCCGTAGCGGGCCTCCCGGGCGGCACCCTCGAGCCCGCGACCAGCGGTCACATCGACACTCACCCGCTCGATGAACAACGGCACGCCCAGGCGGTCGCACAGCCGGCGACAATGCCAAACGAAATCAGCCGATGCCGCCTGCAAGCCATGGTCGACGTGCAGGGCATATAACGGACGGGGGTGACGATGAGCCGCCCGGGCCGCGAGTGTCAGCAGCAGGCTAGAGTCGAGCCCGCCCGAGAGCGCCACCCAAACGCAACGCCCCGGCGGGGTCTCCGCCAGGGCGTCGTCGATCAACCGTTGCATATCCTCGAGCATCAGAATTCCAGCACGCTGACAGGCCGCTTCGAAAAACGCGGCCTCTGACCCATCAGGCCGGGGCGCCGTAGCTCATGAGGCGCTGATAGCGGCGCTCGAGCAGAGCCTCGGTGTCCAGGCCCTGCAAGCGATCGAGGCTCTCGATCAGCGAGGTCTTGATACGCTCAGAGGTTGTCGCCAGATGACGGTGAGCACCGCCCAGCGGCTCCTTGATCAGGGTGTCGACGAAGCCGAGTTCCTGCAGACGCTCGGCAGTGATCCCCATGGCGTGGGCCGCCTCCGAGGCACGCTCGGCACTCTTCCACAGGATCGAGGCGCAGCCCTCCGGCGAGATGACCGAGTAGGTGGAGTACTGCAGCATCTGCAGCTCGTCGCACACGCCGATGGCAAGCGCCCCACCAGAGCCGCCCTCGCCTACCACGGTGGAGATGATCGGGGTCTTGAGCCGCGACATCACCGCCAGGTTGTAGGCGATGGCTTCGGACTGACCGCGCTCCTCGGCATCGATGCCGGGATAGGCGCCGGGGGTGTCGATGAAGGTCAGCACCGGCATCTTGAAGCGCTCGGCCATCTCCATCAGGCGGCATGCCTTGCGATAGCCCTCAGGACGCGGCATGCCGAAGTTGCGGCGTACCTTCTCCTTGACGTCGCGGCCCTTCTGATGGCCGATGACCATCACCGGCTTGTCGTCGAGACGCGCCACGCCACCGACCAGTGCCGCGTCATCGGCGAAATGACGATCGCCGTGGAGCTCGTCGAAGTCGGTAAAGACGTGCTCAAGGTAGTCGAGGGTGTAGGGGCGCTGCGGATGACGCGAGAGCTGGGATACCTGCCAGGCGGTGAGATCCTTGAAGATCGACTCGGTGAGCTTCTTGCTCTTCTCCTGGAGCTTGGCCACCTCTTCGTTGATGTTGATCTTGCTGTCATTGCCGACCAGCCGCAGTTCCTCGATCTTCGCCTGCAACTCGGCAATGGGCTGTTCGAAATCCAGATAATTGGGGTTCATAGGCTTCAGCTTGTTAGCAATCGGGGCAGCCTGGAGGCCACGGCTGTCGCGGAACGTTCAAAAGGAACTATTGAAATATAGCCGTTCATTATCGCAGCTTGTCAGTCCGGCGCAAGGCACCTCCTGGCCTTGCGCCGACGGCGGCGCCTGCCAGGCGAATCAGCGTCGATACTTGAGACGCACGCCGTCCTGGCCCTGCACATCGCGCAAGGCGATCATCAGCTCGTCGGAGGGGGTCACCTTCCAGTCCTCGGCCAGCTCCAGCCAGCCGGAGGCCTCGGCATTGCGATACTTGAGACGCACCGGTAAGCCGTTGGCGTCGCGGTAAGGCGTCAGGCTGTCCCGCAGGCTGTCGACCAGCCGTCCGTTAGCCTGGGCGCCGTCGACGGCAAGCTCAACGGCCTGCCCGAAGCGGGCGCGAGCTTCGACCATCGGCGTGACATCCTTGCCGCGCAGGCGCAGGCCGCCTGAATAATCATCGCTCGAGACCTCACCCTCGACGATCATCACCTGGTCGGCCTCCAGTCGGCCTCGCAGGCGCTCGTAGAGCTCGCCAAACAGCGAAGCCTCGATACGCCCGGTGCGATCGTCGAGGGTCACGAAGGCCATGGTGTCGCCGCGCTTGGACTTCATGGTGCGCATCGCCACCACCAGGCCGGCCACCCGCTGGGGCTCACGGGACGGCCGTAGCTCGCTGATGCGAGTCGAAACGAAGCGCGCGAGCTCCTGCTCGTATTCATCGATCGGATGTCCGGTGAGATAGAGACCCAGGGTGTCCTTCTCGCCGGCCAGGCGCTCCTTATCGCTCCAGTCGCGCACGCCCCGGTAATCGGCATAGACGTCGCCCGCGTCAGGCTCACTGAAGGCTTCGCCGAACATGTCCATCATGCCCTGGTTCTGGTTGGCCAGGTTCTGGGACGCGGCCTTCAGGGCCGCTTCCATGGAGGCCGTGAGCACCGCGCGGGCCGCGCCCAGATTGTCGAGCGCCCCGGAGCGAATCAGCGCCTCGAGGGTGCGCTTGTTCATGCGCTTGGGATCGACCCGACGGCAGAAGTCGAACAGGTCGCTGAAGGCGCCGCCCTCCTGGCGGGCTTCGACGATGGCACCGATCGGGCCCTCGCCGACGCCGCGAATGGCACCAAGGCCATAGACCACTCGGCCCTCGGTATCGACGGTGAACTTGTAGCCACCGACGTTGACATCCGGCGGGGTCACGGTCAGCCCCTGGTGGCGACATTCCTCGATCAGCGGTACCACCTTGTCGAGGTTGTCCATTTCGGTGGACATCACCGCCGCCATGAAGGGCCCGGGGTAATGGGCCTTGAGCCAGGCGGTCTGATAGGAGACCAGAGCGTAGGCCGCCGAGTGTGACTTGTTGAAGCCGTAGCCGGCGAACTTTTCCACCAGGTCGAAGATGTTACCGGCGAGGTCCTTGTCGATGCCGTTTTCCGCGCAGCCTTCCATGAAGCCGGCGCGCTGCTTGGCCATCTCCTCAGGCTTCTTCTTACCCATGGCGCGGCGCAGCATGTCGGCCTGGCCCAGGGAATAGCCGGCCATCACCTGGGCGATCTGCATCACCTGCTCCTGGTAGAGGATGATGCCGTAGGTGGGCCCGAGCACCGGCTTGAGCAGCTCGTGCTGATAATCCGGGTGTGGATAAGATATCTCGGCCCGGCCGTGCTTGCGGTTGATGAAGTCATCCACCATGCCCGACTGCAGCGGACCGGGGCGGAACAGCGCCACCAGGGCGATCATGTCCTCGAGAGAATCCGGCAGCAGGCGCTTGATCAGTTCCTTCATCCCCCTGGATTCAAGCTGGAAGACCGCGGTGGTCTCGGCCTTCTTGAGCATGTCGAAGGTCGGCACGTCGTCCAGCGGAATGGTGTCGATGTTCAGCGGGCCCTGCCCTTCCACGGCACGCACCTTGTCGACCATCTCCAGCGCCCAGTCGATGATGGTCAGGGTCCGCAGGCCCAGGAAGTCGAACTTGACCAGCCCGGCCTCCTCGATGTCGTTCTTGTCGAACTGCACCACCAGGCCATTGCCCTCCTCGTCGCACAGCAGCGGCGAGAAGTCGGTGAGCTTGGTGGGTGCGATCACCACGCCGCCAGCGTGCTTGCCGGTACCGCGGGTGATGCCTTCGAGCCGCTGGGCCATCTCCCAGATCTCGGCGGCTTCCTCGTCGGCCTCGAGATACTCGCGCAGCGGCTCCTCCTGCTCGTGGGCCTTCTCCAGGGTCATGCCGACCTCGAAGGGAATCAGCTTGGAAAGCTTGTCGCCCAACGAGTAGGGCTTGCCCTGGGCACGAGCCACGTCACGCACCACCGCCTTGGCGGCCATGGTGCCGAAGGTGACGATCTGCGAGACCGCATCGCGGCCATAGCGCTCGGCCACGTAGTCGATGACCCGGTCGCGCTTCTCCATGCAGAAGTCGACGTCGAAGTCGGGCATCGAAACACGCTCGGGGTTCAGGAAACGCTCGAACAGCAGGTCATACTGAATCGGATCGAGGTCGGTGATCTTCTGGGCATAGGCCACCAGCGAGCCGGCACCGGAGCCACGGCCCGGCCCTACCGGCACGTTGTTGTCCTTGGCCCACTGGATGAAGTCCATGACGATCAGGAAGTAGCCCGGGAACCCCATCTGCAGAATGATGTTGAGCTCGAAATCGAGCCGCTCCCGGTAGCGCTGTTCGATGGGTGCCCAGTCGGCGCCGTCGCGGGGATAGCGCTCCCGCGGATAGAGGGCCTCGAGCCGCTCGGTGAGGCCATCGTGAGAGACCTTGCGGAAGAACTCCTCCTGGGTCATGCCATCGGGAATCTCGAACTCGGGCAGGAATATCTCGCCCAGCCGCACATCGACGTTGCAGCGCGCGGCGATCATCACGCTGTTCTCCAGCGCCTCGGGGATATCCGCGAACAGCTCGGCCATCTCCTGCGGCGTCTTCAGGTACTGCTCTTCGCTGTAGCGGCGCTCGCGACGCGGATCATCCAGCGCCTTGCCCTCGCCGATGGCGACCCGCGTCTCGTGGGCCCAGAAATCCTCGCGGGCCAGGAAGCGTACATCGTTGGTGGCGACCACCGGAGTATTGGTCTCACCGGCAAGCTCGACCGACAGGTGCAGGCATTCTTCTTCGAAGGGCCGCGAGGTGCGAGTGAGCTCGAGATAAAAGCGCCCCGGGAAGTACTGATTCCACTCCTGAAGCAGTGAGCGGGCCGTATCGCCATGCTCGCTCAACAGATGACGACCGATCTCGCCGTCGCGACCGCCGGAAAGCGCGATCAGCCCCTCGCTCTGGGCAAAGACCCAGGCCTTGTCGAGAATCGCCCGCCCCTGACGCTGGCCTTCCATCCACCCTTTCGAGATCAGTTCCGTGAGGTTGCGATAGCCGTCGCTGTCCATGGCCAGCAGGGTCAGCCGGTACGGATGCGCATCGTCATGGGGATTGTTGAGCCACAGGTCGGCACCGATGATCGGCTTGAGCCCGGCACCCTGAGCCGCCCGGTAGCCTTTCACCAGGCCAAACAGGTTGGCCTCGTCGGTCATCGCCAGGGCCGGCATACCCGCCTGTGACGTCTGCTTGACCAGCGGCTTGAGGCGCACCAGGCCGTCGACGAGGGAATACTCGGTATGCACGCGAAGGTGAACGAAAGAAGGGGTCATGGCGAACTCGTGGCTTAGCTATTTCAAAGGCAGTGTCGAGGGCGGCATCGAGGACGGCGCCGGCGAGCCATACAGGAGCGTCAAACCGACGCGCCATGGCTGAACCGCTAGAGCAGGTCCAGCTGTTTCTTGACCGGCGCGAAGGAGCGACGGTGCTCTGGCAGCGGGCCCAGGCGCACCAGGGCCGCCAAATGCTCCTTGGTCGGGTAGCCCTTGTGGCGAGCGAAACCGTAATCAGGATGCTGGGCATCCAGGGCCACCATCTGAGCATCACGGGCCACCTTGGCCAGGATCGAGGCGGCGGCGATGGCCGGGTGGCGAGCATCGCCCTTGACCACGGGCTGGCCGGGAAGTTGATGGCCCGGCAGGCGGTTGCCGTCTACCAACAGGTATTCGGCTGCTGGCGCCAGACCATCGATGGCGCGTCGCATCGCCAAATGGGTGGCATGGTAGATGTTGAGTCGATCGACTTCCAGCGGCGAGGCCTCAGCAACGCAGTAGGCCAAGGCCCTATCACGAATCTGGTCGTCCAGCGCCTCTCGGCGCCGAGCGCTAAGCGTCTTGGAATCGTTCAGCCCCTCGATGGGCCGAGCGGGATCGAGGATCACCGCCGCCGCGACGACCGCACCAACCAGCGGACCACGGCCAACCTCATCGACACCGGCCAAACGCTCGCCCTGATAGGCGATCTGCAGCGGGGGCAGGGACTTGGCACTCATGATACCTTTCCCGAACCGGTGCCCGAATCGGATGACGCACCATCCTGGCCCATATCCAGGCCAATGGCCGCCGCCGCGGGTGCCACGCTCGCCGGCAGCGCCCGCCCCGCGATCAATGCCTCGATAGCCGCGGCGGCCCGATCGCTGGCACCGCGCTGCAATCCCGCATGCATGGCCGCAAAGCGAGTCTCCAGCGCCTCACGCATCGGCGCATCGTCCAGCATCTCCGTTAGCCGTGCGGCTATCGCCTCGGGACTGGCAGCTTCCTGGATCAACTCCGGCACCAGTGTCTCACGAGCGATCAGGTTGGGAAGCGATATCCACTCGGTCTTGACCAGGCGCTTGGCGAGCCAGTGAGTGGCCGGCGCCATCTTGTAGGCCACCAGCATCGAGCGATGGCAGAGCATGGCTTCAAGCGCTGCGGTACCCGAGGCCAGCAGCACGGCATCAGCCGCCACCATCGCCTCCCGAGCCTGGCCGTCGAGCAGCGTGACGCGCTTCGCAAGAACTGGATAGCCGGCCAGCAGCGCTTCGAGCTCGGCCCGTCGGGCCGGGGTCGCCGCAGGAATCACCACCTGAAGCTCGGGACGTGCCTGACACATCTGCTCGGCGGCCATGGCGAAGGTCGCCCCCAGAAAACGGATCTCGTTCGCCCGGGAGCCTGGCAGCAGGGCCAGCACCTCGGCGTCATTGGCCACCCCCAGGGCCTGGCGAGTGCCGGCGCGATCGTTGTGCAGCGGCAGCTCGTCGGCCAGTGGATGGCCGACGAAGGCGACCGGCACACCGTGACGCTCGTAGAAGGCCGCCTCGAAGGGCAGGAAGGTGAGAATAGCATCCACCGACTTGGCGATCCCTTTCACCCGCCCCTGGCGCCAGGCCCACACGGAAGGACTCACGTAATGGGCGGTAGTGAGGCCTGACTCGCGCAGCTGACGCTCGAGACCCAGGGTGAAATCAGGGGCATCGATGCCGATCATGATGTCCGGGGCCCAGGCCAGGGCATCGCGCTTCAGCGCCCGGCGCACCTTGATCAGCTCGGGCAGGTGTTTCACCACCTCGACCAGCCCCATCACCGAGAGGGTTTCCAGCGGATAGCGGCTATCGATGCCCTGGGCGAGCATGCGCGGGCCACCGATGCCGCGGAACTCAACCTCGCCGAGGCGCCCGCGCAGCGCCTGCATCAGGCCCGCACCGAGGATGTCACCTGACAGCTCGCCGGCAACCAGATAGACCCGCAACGGGCGCTGTTCCTGAGGGGCGTCTGACATGATCTAGCGCAGAATGCCGCGAGTGGAAATACGGATAGAGTCGGCGAAGATCTTGGTTTCGGGTATGGCGTATTCGGCATCGATCGCGGCAAGCGCCTGCTCGACGGTCAGCCCCTTGCGATAGACCATCTTGTAGGACTCGGTAAGCGCCTTGATCGCCTCACGGGAAACGCCGCGACGCTTGAGGCCCACCAGGTTGAGGCCATGCGGCTGAGCCGGATTACCGTTGATCATCACATAGGCCGGCGTGTCCTTGGTGATGATCGACCCTCCGCCCGCCATGGCCTGAGTGCCGAAATGACAGAACTGGTGGATCGCCGACAGCCCGCCGATGATCGCGGCATCGCCTAGCGTGACGTGGCCGGCCAGGGTCACCTGGTTGGCCAGGATACAGTCGTTACCGACCACACAGTCATGGCCGACATGCACGTAGGCCATGAACAGGTTACGGCTGCCGATAGTGGTCTCGCCGCGGTCCTGAACGGTACCACGATGCAGGGTAACGCCCTCGCGAATGACGTTGTCGTCACCCATGACCAGACGCGTCGGCTCACCGGCGTACTTTTTGTCCTGGCAGTCCTCGCCGACCGATGCAAACTGGAAGATGCGCGTGCGCTCACCAAGCACCGTCGGCCCCTTGACCACCACATGAGGGCCAATCACGCTTCCGGCGCCGATATCGACGTCGGGGCCAATCACGCTGAACGGGCCCACTTCGACGTCCTCGGCGAGGCGCGCCTTTGGATCAACGATAGCAGTGGGATGTATCAAGCGACCTTCCTCTCGGCACAGATGATCTCGGCCTCGCAGGCCACTTCGCCGTCAACGCTGGCGCTGCACTGAAACTTCCAGATACCGCGCTTCGCGCGGATCACGTTGGCTTCGAGGCGCAGCTGGTCGCCAGGCATTACCGGGCGCTTGAAGCGCACATTGTCACTGCCCACGAGATAATAGACGTAGCCATCGGCGGGCAGCTTGTTGACGGTCTTGAAGCCAAGAATACCGCAGGCCTGGGCCAGCGCTTCAATGACCAGCACGCCCGGCATGATCGGATGATGGGGAAAGTGGCCATTGAAGAACGGCTCGTTGATGCTGACGTTCTTGTTGGCCACGATGCGCGCACCGTGCTCGAGTTCCATGACCCGGTCGACCAGCAGGAAGGGGTAGCGGTGGGGGAGATACTCACGGATCTCGTTGATGTCCATTACCATCGATGCGACCTCTGAAATGACAAAATGCTCAACCGGAGGCGAGCATGCTGGGGCGGCAGGGCCGCCGCCATGATTAGGGTGGGCGGATTATAGCGCTCGCCGGGGGCGACTCAACGCCTGGCTACTTCTTTTCCAGACGGGTCACCCGCTTGGCGAGCTCATCCAACTGCTTGAAGCGCACCGCATTCTTGCGCCATAGGGCGTTACGCATCGAACCGGTACCGGAAGAGTAGACCCCGGGCTCTTGAATCGAATTGGTGACCAGGCTCATGCCGGTGACCTGCACCCCATCACAGAGGGTCAGATGACCGGAGAGCCCGACGCCGCCACCGAGCATGCAATGGCGGCCCACCTTGGTGGAACCGGCAATGCCCACGCAGCCGGCCAGAGCGCTATGATCGCCGATCTGCACATTATGAGCGATCTGCACCTGGCTATCGATCTTTACGTCGTTGCCGATCACGGTATCGCCGAGCGCACCACGGTCGATGCTGGAACAGCTGCCGACCTCGACATCGTCGCCCAACACCACGCCACCGAGCTGGGCGATCTTGTGCCAGCGACTGCCGTCGTGGGCGAAACCGAAGCCATCACCACCGATCACGCAGTGGCTATTGAGCACCACTCGCTGGCCGATCACCACGCCATGACAGACACTGACATGCGCATGCAGACGCGAACCGGCACCAATCACGCTGTCGGCGCCGACCACGCTGCCCGGCCCGATGACCACGTCATCGCCGATCACCGCGCCGTCCTCGATCACCACCTGAGGGCCGATTTCGACGTTGGCACCGAGCTTGGCGCTCTCAGCGACGACCGCCGAGGTGTGTACCCCCGGCCGATATCTCGCGGCCAGCGGATCGAACAGCCGTGACAGCTCGGCATATCCCAGATAGGGGTTCTCCAGGGTGAGACAGGCCGTAGGGCTCTCCTCGGCATGATCGGGGTGCAGAAGCACCGCTGCCGCCCCCGTCGCGGGCAGATACTTCAGATAAGCCCGATTGGCGAGAAAGGTCAGCTCGTGAGGACCGGCATCGCTCAGCGTCGCCAACCCGCTCACGGTGCGCTGGCCATCGCCGATCACACGGGCATTGAGGCGCTCGGCGAGCTCATCGAGGGTATAAGTGGGGTATTGGGCGGTTGTCATGGACGCAGGTCATCGCGGACGGCACGCTGGAACGCGCCGCCGGCCTCAGTTGGACGAATTGAGAATCTCGGTGACCTCGTCGGTCACGTCGAGGAGGTCGCCTTTGGCCTGAATGACCCCGTTGCGGTCTACCAGCACCTCGATGTCATGACGCTCGATGATCTGATCCACGGCGCGCTCGAGCCTCGGCTGAGCCTGCTGCATGAACTGCTGTTCTGACTGCTTACGCGCCTGAACCACTTGGCGGCGCAGCTGTTGGAAGCGGCCACCTTTTTCCTGAAGCTCCTGCACGGCCGCCTGGCGCTGCGACTCGGACATGGTCGCACCGTCGCGTTGCAGGCGCTGCTGAAGCTGCTGGACTTCCTGCCCCAGGGCCTCGGCCTCTTGCTGCTGACTGCCGATCTGATTTTGCAGCTCGTTCATCGACTGCTGGGCGTCATCGCTTTCCAGCAGGGCCTGTCGCCAGTCCAGCACGGCGATATCGGCGGCCAGGGCAGGGGCACTCATGGCCGCGAACAGGCCGAGGCACAGGGCTCCGGTCAACTTGCGCATCTTGTAAAACTCCTCGAGATCGGTGGTCTGGCATCCGTCCGCGAACCTAGAACGTCTGGCCCAGCGAGAACTGGAAGAACTGGGTGTCGTCGCCCTTCTCGTCGTTGAGCGGTTCGGCCACGCTGAAGGTCAGCGGTCCGACCGGCGTCAGCCAGGAAAGGCCCAGGCCCACACTGTAACGTAGATCGGCCAGGTCGACACCTGAGCTGCAGCTGGAAGGCCGGTCAGCGGGCAGCACGGCATAGCACTCGGTGAGGAAGGTGTTGCCGCCATCGATGAACAGCGACGACTGCACGCTGCGCTGATCCTCGACGAAGGGAACAGGAAACAGCAGTTCCGCTGAACCGCTGACCAGCACGTTACCGCCCAGGGTCTGATCATCACCGCTGTTGCGCGGCGTGGTGGCCGGCCCAAGCGTGCTGGCAGTAAAGCCTCGCACCGAGCCGAGGCCACCGGTCAGGAAGTTCTCGTAGAACGGATAGGGATCATCCCCCGGGGTATCGGCATAGCCCAGGTTGGTACCGAACTTCAATGACCAGGCATCGTTGAGAGCAAACAGCTGCTGGCCCTTGTAGCGCAGCTTGTAGTAGATGGCATCGCTGCCCGGTGCCGCCGTCTCCAGCGACAGCCGCTGGTAGTTGCCCGCCGTGGGCATGACGCCGCGGTTGAGCTTGTTGCGGGTCCAGCTTGCCGTCAGTTTGAAGCTTTGAGCACTGTCGCCTTCATCATCGACGTACTGGACGATCTCCGACGGCGTGTCGGTATAGGTCTGCACTTCCAGCTGTTCGACGCCGACCCCGAAGTTGAGGCGCGTGACCTCATCGATGGGGTAGCCGAAGTTGATGCTGCCACCCACCGAGTCGGTGGAGTAGGTCGAGATATCGGAGTCTTCATAGTCCGTCTCGCGGTAGAAGAGGTTATACCCACGCGAGATGCCATCCAGGGTCCAGTAGGGATCGGTAAAGCCAAAGTTGAGGCTGGTATAGGTATCGCCCTTCTGGGCACCAATATTGACCCGATTCCCGGTACCCAGGAAGTTATTCTGGGACAGCGAGGCACCGTAGATGACGCCATCGCTCTGGGAAAAACCGATGCTCGCCGAGATCGAGCCGGACGGCTGTTCCTCGACGTTGTAGGTCACATCCAGCTGGTCGGGTTCGCCGGCTACAGGGCGCGTCTCGACGTCGACCTGCTTGAAGAAGCCCAGGCGCTCGAGGCGCTGACGCGACTGACTGATCTGCTCGGTGGAGGCCGGTGCGCCTTCCATCTGGATCATCTCGCGACGCAGCACCTCATCCATGGTGGTGGTGTTGCCGACGAAATCGACGCGGCGCACATAGGCACGGCGACCGGGATCGACCTGGAAGGTGACATCGACCCGCTCGCCGTCGGCGGTGACCTCAGGCACCCCTTCGACGCTGGCGAAGGCATAGCCCTCGGCACCCAGGCGGGTGCGCAGCGCCTCGGAGGAAGCGGTAATGTCGCTGCGCGAGAATATCTCGCCGGGCGTGGCCTCGACCAGGCTGCGCGCTTCGGAGGGAGAAATCTTCAGGTCGCCGGCGAAGCTGATCTCGCCCAGGCGATACTGCTTGCCTTCCTCGACGTTTACGGTAACGAAGATCCGCGATTTGTCGGGGCTGATCGACACCTGGGTCGAGGTGATCGCGAAGTTGACGTAACCGCGGTCCAGGTACCAGGAACGCAGCCGCTCCAGATCACCGGAGAGCTGTTGGCGAGAATACTCATCGCTCGAGAACCAGCCGAAGAACCAGCTCGGGCGGTCCTCGAGTTCGAAGACGTCGCGCAGGGTGTCGTCATCGAAGGCCTGATTGCCGACCACATTGATCTGGCGAATCTTGGCCACCGCGCCCTCGTCGATATCGACCTTGACGCGAACTCGACTCGCGTCGATTTCCTCGACCTCGGCATCGATACGGGCGCTGTAGCGGCCCTGGCCATGGTAGAGCTGCTCGAGCTCGCGCTGCATCTCGTCGAGCGTCGAGCGCTGTAGCGCCTGCCCCTCAGCCAAGCCTGCATCGCGCAGGCCCTGGCGAAGCTCCTCTTCGGAGATCTGGGAGTTACCGGTGATCTCGAGGTCGGTGATGAAGGGTCGCTCATCGACCTGAATCACCAGTACATCGCCCTCGCGAGCCAGCCGCACGTCCTCGAAGAGGCCGGTAGCAAACAGCGTCTTGGCTGCCTCGGCCAGCTCGCGCTCGTCGACGGCGTCGCGGGCACTGACCGGAAAGGCATTGAAGACGGACGCCGCGGAGACCCGTTTGAGGCCCTCCACACGGATATCGGAAACGGTAAACGCATCGGCCAGCGCCACCGGGGCGCCAGACAGCAACAGCGCCGCAACGCCTAGAATCTTGAGTTTCATGCAGTCGGTTCGCTCGCGTTGGTCTGCCCGCTTATCAAACGAGCACCTTATACATTTGTTCGGTCCACTGGCAAGGTCAGGCCCTGGCCGGTGCGGACCGCTCCCGGGCGGCTACCAGAGCCGCATCAGGTCGAAATACATCGCCATCATCATCATGCTGCCCACCAGCGCCAGGCCGATCTTGAACCCCACCGCCTGAACCTGCTCGGAAACGGGGCGTCCGCGCACCGCCTCGATGAGGTAATAGACCAGGTGCCCGCCGTCGAGCACCGGGATCGGCAGCAGATTGAGAATGCCCAGGCTGATCGACAGGTAGGCGAGGAAGCCGATGAAGCTCTCGACGCCGGTACGCGCCGTTTCACCGGCGATGCGGGCGATGGTGATCGGCCCCGAAAGGTTCGATGGCGAAATCAGCCCCACCAGCATCTTGCGCATCGCGTCCAGGGTCAACACTGACATCTCGGCGGTCTTGTTGAGCGACTGCCCAACCGCCTCCAGGGGTCCGTAATGAATCTCCCGCTGGTATTCGGCCGGCCATTCGGCACTGGCCACGCCAGCACCGATGTAGCCGATGGCCTGCCCATCTTCGGGCGTGTTCGAGCGCGGGGTCAGCGTCAGGGTCTGACGTTCGCCGCCCCGTTCGACGTCAAGCGCCAGCGGCTCGCCGGGGCTGGCGCGGACCCGGTCGACGAAGGTCATCCAATCGTCGACCGGCGTGCCATCGACAGCGAGGATTCGATCGCCGGCCTGCAGGCCGGCGCTGGCCGCCGCCTCGCCGTCAAGCACCTGGCCCAGTACCGCCGGCAGCGCCGGCCGCCAGGGCGTGAGCCCCAGGGTTGCCAGCGGCCGAGGCGGATCCTGGCCAACCAGCCAGTTCTCCACGGGCAGACGATGTTCACGCGCCGCCGTGGCACTTTCCGGGCGCGTGGTCATGCTGATCGCGCCGGTCTCGCCAATCGCCGCGACCAGCTTAAGGTTGATGTCGTCCCAGGAGCGTACCGGCTCGCCCTGCACGGCGACGATTTCCTGCCCGGTAGACAGCCCGCCGCGTGCGGCTGGCGAATCCGGCGCCACGTCGCCGACCACCGGCGCGACGGTGGTGATGCCGATCACGAACAGTAGCCAGTAGGCAACAATCGCCAGCAGGAAATTGGCCAGCGGACCGGCAGCAACGATCGCGATACGCGACCACACGCCCTTGCGGTTGAAGGCCAGGTGCGCTTCATCCGGATCGACCGGCGCCTCGCGCTCGTCGAGCATCTTGACGTAACCGCCTAGGGGAATGGCCGCCACGGCGAATTCGGTACCGTGGCGATCGAACCGCGACCATAGCGGCTTGCCGAAACCCACCGAGAAGCGCAACACCTTGACGCCGCAGCGCCTGGCCACCCAAAAGTGACCAAACTCATGAAAGGTGACCAGCAGTCCGAGAACCACGATCACCGCCAGCACATCCTGTATCACGCTCATCGCAGTTTACTCCCGCCCATAGCGTTCCAGGTGATGACGGGCCGCCCGACGGCCCCGGTCATCCTCGGCGAGGATGCCCTCGAGTTCGTCGGCCGCCGACGGCGGGCAGGCCGACAGCACAGCCTCATTAAGCTCGGCAATACCCGGGAAGGATAACCGTCCCTCGAGGAAAGCCTCCACGGCCACCTCATTGGCGGCATTGAGCAACGCAGGCGCGCTTCCGCCGGCAGCCATTGCTTGTCGAGCCAGCCGCAGACAGGGGAAGGCCGTCTCATCGGGGGCCTGAAAATCGAGCCTGGCGACCTGAAACAGATCGAGCGGTGCGACGCCGGCATCGACTCGCTCCGGCCAGGACAGGCCATAAGCAATTGGCGTGCGCATGTCCGGATTGCCGAGCTGGGCGAGCACCGAACCGTCTCGATACGCCGCCATCGAATGGATCACGCTCTGCGGATGCACGACCACCTGAATCTGCTCGGGGCCGGCATCGAAGAGCCAGCAGGCCTCGATCAATTCGAGGCCCTTGTTCATCAGGGTCGCACTGTCCACCGAAATCTTGCGCCCCATCGACCAGTTGGGATGGGCACAGGCCTGGTCGGGTGTGACTCGGGTCAAGGCATCCGCCGACCAACCCAAGAAGGGCCCGCCCGAAGCCGTCAACAGCAGTTGGCTAACGCCAATGCGCTCGAGACCGCCGCGATGCTCGAGTGGTAGACACTGGTAGATAGCATTATGTTCGGAATCGATCGGCAACAGCACGGCATCATGCCGGGCTACGGCGTCCATGAACAGGCCGCCGCTCATCACCAGGGCTTCCTTGTTGGCCAGCAGCACCCGCTTGCCGGCACGCACGGCGGCAAGCGTCGGCACCAGCCCGGCGGCACCGACAATGGCGGCCATCACCACCTCGACCTCGGACGCCTGGGCAACCTCAACCAGCGCACCTTCACCGGCGCGCACCTCGGTGTTCACGCCCGCAGAGGCCAGCCGCTCGCGCAGCCAAGCGGCATCGGCCTCGCTGCCGATCACCGCCTGGGCGGGACGATGGGTCTGACACAGCGCCAGCAGGGCTTCCTTCGAACGCTGAGCAGTCAGCGCATGCACCCGGTAGCGGTCGGGATGGCGAGCGACCACATCGAGGGTGCTGGTGCCGATGGAACCGGTCGCGCCCAGCACGGTGACGCGCTGAGGCCGAGTGGCAATGGATGCAGACAGGCTCATAGCCACACTCGCAGCAGGGCAAAGATGGGAATTGCCGCGGTCAGGCTATCGATGCGATCCAACACGCCGCCGTGACCGGGCAGCAGCACCCCGGAATCCTTGACGCCCCGAGTGCGCTTCAACATGCTCTCGAACAGATCGCCAAGCACCGAGACCAGCGTGACCAGCACGGTGGCAAGCATCAAGCCCAGGGTCTCGCCAAGGCCAAGCGACAGCCAGACGGCATAGCAAAGGGCTAGCGCCGAGGTGACAACCACACCACCCGCCACGCCTTCCCAGGTCTTGCCGGGGCTGACGGCAGGTGCCAGCTTGCGCCGCCCGAAGGCTCGGCCGGCGAAATAGGCCCCGGTGTCAGCCAGCCACACCAGCAGCAGCACGAAGAGCAGCCACTCGCCGCCGCTGGCACGCAGGCTGTTGAAGCCTACCCAGCAGGGCAGCAGCACTGTCAGGCCCATGATCAGGCGACGAGCAGGCGTCGCCCATTGCGCCCGACGCTCGGGGTAGTGAGTAACCCAGTAGAGGTTGGCAAGCCAGGCAGCCGCACCGAGCCACAGCAGGCCGGTAGCCTGGCCACTGCCACCCGCCCACAGCAGCAGCATGGCAAGCCCCAGGCTCGCGGTCACTGCGAGGCGGGCCGTCAGGCGCGGCAAGCCGGCGAGATTGGTCCACTCCCAGGCCGCGAGCAGCACGACGGCGCCAGTGAAGAGCGCGAAGGCACCGCCTTCGAGCAGGAAGAGCCCGGCCAGAGCCAGCGGCACCAGGATGACGGCGGTAAGAATTCGTTGCTTAAGCACCCTGGGCCTCGACTTGCTCGTGCGTCATGCCAAAACGGCGCTGGCGCCGCGCGAAGTCGGCAAAGGCCTCATCGAGCGCCTCGGCGCCGAAATCCGGCCACAGCAGGGGAGAAAAATGCAGCTCGGCATAGGCCAGTTGCCACAGCAGGAAGTTGGATAGGCGCTGCTCGCCGCTGGTGCGGATGCACAGGTCTACCTCGGGCGCATCGGCCAGGCATACCTCGCGACCCAGCGACTGCTCATTGATCTGTTCAACGGCGAGCTCGCCGTCGGCGACCCGCGTCGCGAGGCGCTGCGCGGCCTGGGCGATATCCCAGCGACCACCGTAGTTGGCGGCAATCACCAGGTGCATGCCGCGGTTGTCGGCAGTCAGCGTTTCGGCACGGGCGATGTGCTTCTGGATAGACGCGGAGAAACCCTCGCGCTCACCGATAATGGTCAAACGAATGTCATGCTCGTGCAGTTTCTTGACCTCCCGCTTGAGGGCGATCAGAAACAGCTCCATCAAGGCGTTGACCTCGGCCGGCGGACGCTTCCAGTTCTCACTGGAGAAAGCGAACAGGGTCAACACCTCAACCCCGCGTTCGGCAGCGCGACGGATCACCGAGCGCACCGACTCGACGCCCGCACGATGACCGCGCACCCCGGACAGGCCACGGGCCTTGGCCCAGCGGTTGTTGCCATCCATGATGATCGCCAGATGACGCGGGGTCGCCCGGCGATGCGGTTCAGGGGACTGCGGTGATGTCATGGGGGCTCGCATAGCAATAAAACGATAGGCGGGCGATGCGATGTCGCCCGCCAGGCCTCAGACCGTCATCAGGTCCTTTTCCTTGGCTTCCAACAACTTATCGATCTCAGCAATATGCTTGTCGGTCAGCTTCTGGATGGCGTCCGTGCCGCCGTGCTCTTCATCTTCGGAGATTTCTTTCTCCTTGAGCAGCGCCTTGAGGTCACCGTTGGCATCGCGGCGTACGTTGCGCACCGCCACGCGGGCGTTCTCGGCCTCGGAACGCGCCTGCTTGATGTAGCCCTTGCGGGTCTCCTCGGTCAGCATCGGCATCGGCACGCGAATCACGCTGCCCGCCGTGGCCGGATTGAGGCCCAGGTCCGCGGTCATGATGGCTTTCTCGACCTTGGGTACCATGGTCTTTTCCCAGGGCACGACCGCCAGGGTACGCGCGTCCTCGACGTTGACGCTGGCGACCTGGTTCAACGGCATCTGGGCGCCGTAATAATCCACGGTCACCGCATCGAGGATGCTGGGATGAGCACGACCGGTGCGGATCTTGTTGAAGTTCGCATGCAGCGACTCGATGGTCTTGTGCATGCGGGCTTCAGCGTCTTTCTGGATATCGTTGATCACGGTTTCAACCTCTGTCTATCAGCGTGCCTTCCTTGCCGCCCATCACCAGATTGAGCAGGGCACCGGGCTTGTTCATGTTGAATACGCGGACCGGCATGTCATGGTCACGCACCAGGCAGATGGCGGTCAAATCCATCACCCCGAGCTTCTGATCCAGGCATTCATCGTAGGTCAGGCGCTCGTATTTCTGGGCGTCGGCATGCTTGACCGGATCACGATCATAAACGCCGTCGACCTTGGTGGCCTTGATCACCACATCGGCGTCGATCTCGATGCCGCGCAGACAGGCCGCGGAATCGGTGGTGAAGAAGGGGTTGCCGGTACCGGCGGAAAACAATACCACATCGCCCGACGTCAGGTAGCGGATGCCGGTGCGGCGATCGTAGTGCTCGACCACTCCGCTCATCGGAATCGCTGACATCACCCGCGAACGGATATTGGAACGCTCCAGCGCATCCCGCATGGCCAGGGCATTCATCACCGTGGCCAGCATGCCCATATGATCGCCGGTCACCCGCTCCATGCCCGCCTCGTGCAGAGCGGCGCCGCGGAACAGGTTGCCGCCGCCGACCACGATACCGACCTGAACGCCGATGCCGACCAACTGCCCGATCTCCAGCGCCATGCGATCGAGCACCTGAGGATCGATGCCGAACTCGGCATCCCCGGTCAGGGCCTCGCCAGACAACTTGAGCAGAATACGCTTGTACTTGCTTTTCGCCGCGCGTTCAGGCTTGGCAGGACGTTCGGGCGTAGCAGTGGAATCGGACATGAGGCGTCTCCTGATGACAGCGACAGGGGGAGGAAATCTTGGCGGCATTTCTATCCGCCGGATACGCGAAGGCGTGCGCTTGCGCGCACGCCATCACGAACTCACAGTGCCAAGCCTTAGCTGCGGCCGGCCTGCTCCATTACTTCCTTGGCGAAGTCGACTTCTTCTTTCTCGATGCCTTCACCCACTTCGAAGCGAGTGAAGCTGACCACTTCGCCACCGGCTGCCTTGACGAACTCGGCCACGGTCTGGTCCGGGTTCTTGACGAAGGCCTGCTCGGTCAGGCTGTTCTCAGCCAGGTACTTCTTCAAACGGCCCTGGACCATCTTCTCGGCGATGTTTTCCGGCTTACCGGCCATGTCCGGCTGCGCCAGGATGATCGCCTTTTCCTTGTCCAGCTGCTCCTGCGGCATGTTCTCCGGCAGGGCCACGACCGGGTTGATGGCCGCGACGTGCATGGACACGTCCTTGGCTGCCTCGGCGGTGCCGCCAGCCAGCACGGTCAGCGCGGCGATGCGGCCGCCGTGGACGTAGCCACCCACGGTGCCACCAGCCGGCGCTTCGACCAGAGCGGCACGACGCACGCTGATGTTCTCGCCGATCTTCTGGACCAGCTGCTCGCGAGCGTTTTCCAGCTCACCTTCCATCAGGGCCGCGATATCGGTGGTCTTGCTGGCGAAAGCCTGCTCGGCGACCTTATCGGCGAAGGCGATGAAGTTGTCGTCACGAGCCACGAAATCGGTCTCGGAGTTGACTTCAAGCATCAGGCCGTAGCTGGCGTCATCGGCCAGCTTGATCACGATGGCGCCTTCGGCAGCGGTACGACCCGCCTTCTTGGCGGCCTTGAGACCGGAGTTCTTGCGCAGGTTCTCGATGGCGGTGTCGATGTCGCCACCGGCTTCGGTGAGTGCCTTCTTGCACTCCATCATGCCGAGCCCGGTGCGCTCGCGCAGTTCTTTTACCTGAGACGCGCTGATAGCTGCCATGGTAATAACCTCTGAAATGGTTCGACGTCGATAATCTAAGCGTTTCCATCACCCGAGTGGGGACGGAAAGAAGGGGGCCAAGCCCCCTCCTCTGTCTACCCTTGTGTCCGGCGAGCTAGCCCACCGACCGGGCCGCCATCAGTCTGGCAGTCCCGGATGACAGCTTGGGGTAGACCAGCGTCATCACTCGGCGACTTGTTCGCCTTCGGTGACTTCAACGAACTCGTCGGGACGACCTTCCTTCGCCTTGGCGCAGGCGTTGGCGATGGCCTGGACGTAGATCTGGATGGCGCGGATGGAGTCATCGTTGCCCGGGATCACGTAGTCGACGCCGTCCGGGTTGGAGTTGGTATCGACCACCCCGATGACCGGAATGCCAAGCTTGTTGGCTTCGTTGATGGCGATGCGCTCATGATCGACATCAACCACGAACAGCGCGTCCGGCAGGCCGCCCATTTCCTTGATACCGCCCACGCTGCGCTCGAGCTTGTCCTGCTCGCGGGTGGCCATCAGGACTTCTTTCTTGGTCAGCTTCTCGAAGGTGCCGTCTTCGTGCATCGACTCGAGTTCGCGCAGACGCTTGATGGACACGCGAATGGTCTTGTAGTTGGTCAGCATGCCGCCCAACCAGCGATGGTTGACGAAGGGCATACCAACACGGTTGGCCTCTTCCTTGATCACCTTGGCCGCCGCACGCTTGGTGCCAACAAACAGGATCTTGTTGTTGGTCTCCGCCATCTTCTCGACCACACTGATCGCTTCATTCAGCGCCGGCAGGGTGTGCTCGAGGTTAATGATGTGGATCTTGTTGCGAGCGCCGAAGATGAACTTGGACATCTTCGGGTTCCAGTACTTGGTCTGGTGACCGAAGTGAGCGCCTGCCTTGAGCAGGTCACGCATATTGACTTGTGTCATGGATGACTCCTGGACTATCGGGTTGGGCCTCCACGCACCCCATGGATCCGACCCTCGGACTGGCCGACGGCACCCGGGACCATGTGTCGGTGCATGTGTGTTTTTCAGGCTATTTAGCGCCTTGCCGCTGGCCATGCGAATAACGCAACTTCACTATCGCGAGACAGGCTATGTCGCCGGGCGAATAGAGGAAGCGATGCACTCGGCACAACGCATTGCAGGAAAGCGCGCAGCTTTATACCATAGATCAATATCAAGATGAAGTCGCAAGCGCCCTGCCCGCCCCCTGACCGCCTCTTGTATTGCGTCAGTTCACGCGGCCGCTCGCGAGCGCCCTCCCCTTCACGACTCGAGATTCCATGAACGTATCCATCAAGACCGCCGACGAAATCGTCAAGATGCGCGAAGCCGGTAAGCAAGCTGCCCGCGTACTGGAAATGATCACGCCCCACGTACAAGCCGGCGTCAGCACCGGTGAACTCGACCGCCTCTGCCATGACTTCATCGTCAACGAACTGGGTTCCGTGCCGGCACCGCTGAACTACCATGGCTTCCCCAAGTCGATCTGCACCTCGATCAATCACGTGGTCTGCCACGGCATCCCCGACGATGCCAAGAAGCTCAAGAAAGGCGATGTGATGAACATCGACATCACCGTCAAGACGGCCGACGGCTATCACGGCGATACCAGCAAGATGTTCATCGTCGGCGAAAGCATCCAGGGCGAGCGACTGGCCCGTGTCACTCAGGAGTGCCTCTACAAGAGCATCGCCGAAGTCAAGCCCGGCGTCCGCCTATCCCAGCTGGCCCGCGTCATCCAACAGCACGCCGAGGCCAACGGCTATAGCGTGGTACGTGACTTCTGCGGCCACGGCATCGGTTCGGTCTTCCACGAGGAGCCTCAGGTACTGCACTACGATGGCTATGCCCCCGAGGCCGACATCGCCCTCGAGGAAGGCATGTGCTTTACCATCGAGCCGATGATCAACGTCGGCGACCACCGCACCAAGGTGCTGCGTGATAACTGGACCGCCGTCACCAAGGACAAGAGCCTGTCTGCCCAGTGGGAACATACCCTGCTGGTGACCGCCACTGGTGTCGAGGTTCTGACCGTACGTGACGAGGAAGACCTGAGCTTCCTTTCGAGCTGACATGCTGCTGCATCATTACCGCTTCCAGCCCGATGAGAGCCTCTTCGATGTCGCGGCCTTCCGCGCCGAGTTAGAGGGTGAACGCTCGCCGGTAGCGCCCTTCAAGCAGGCACTGAGCGAAATCCAGGAGCGCCTGGACGAGCGCTTTCGTGCTGGCGCCGACATCCGCGACCTGGTGCATGGCCGCGCCTGGTGCCTCGACCGCCTGCTCGAGATCGCCTGGACCCGCCATGCCTGGCCGGACGACGGCGTCGCCCTGCTGGCCGTCGGCGGCTACGGTCGCGGCGAGCTGCACCCGCACTCGGATGTCGATCTGCTGCTGCTACTCGAAGACGATGACGACACCCCCTATCGGGAACCACTAACCGACTTCATCACCTTCCTGTGGGATATCGGGCTGGAGATCGGCCATAGCGTGCGCTCGCTCAACGACTGCGAACGCGAGGCCCGCGCCGACGTCACGGTGATCACCAACCTGCTCGAAACCCGCACTCTGGCAGGCGGCCCCCACCTGCGCGATGCGATGCGCGAGCGCCTCAGGACCGACCGGCTGTGGCCGGCAGACGCCTTCTTCGAGGCCAAATGGCAGGAGCAGATCGCCCGCCACTACCGCTATAACAACTCCGAGTATCACCTCGAGCCGAACATCAAGAGCTCCCCCGGCGGGCTCCGGGACATTCAGATGATCGGCTGGGTCGCCAAGCGCCAGTTCGGCGAGCTGCGCTACGAAGAGGTCGTCGACAACGGCTTCATGAACGATGCCGAGCTGCGCATCCTGAGCCAGGGCCAGGCCTTCCTGTGGCAGGTCCGCTATGCCCTGCACATGCTCACCGGGCGCGCCGAGGATCGTCTGTTGTTCGACCACCAGCGCACCATCGCGACCCTGTTCGGCTACCGCGACATCCCCGGCCGGCTGGCCGTCGAGCAGTTCATGAAGCGCTACTACCGCCACGTCACCGCCCTGGCGGGTCTCAACGACATGCTGCTGCAGCACTTCGACGAGGTCATCCTGCGCGCTGACGAGGTGCTCGAGACCCGCACCCTCAACGACCGTTTCGAGGTCAAGGGCGGCTACATTCAGGCCCGCGACGAGCGGATCTTCCGCTACCGCCCCGCGGCCATGCTCGAGCTGTTCCTGCTGATGGCTCAGCACCCGGAGATCGAGGGCGTGCGCGCTTCCACCATCCGCCTGATTCGCGATCATCGCCACCTGATGGACGACCTGTACCGCGACGACGTGCGCCACCAGAGCCTGTTCATGGAACTGTTGCGCTCCAGTGGTAACGTCGCCCGTCAGCTAAGGCGCATGAATCGCTATGGGGTGCTCGGCAAGTACCTGCCGGAATTCGGTCAGGCCGTGGGCCTGATGCAGCATGACCTGTTCCACAGCTATACGGTCGACGCCCACACGCTTGGCCTATTGAAGTTCGTGCAGCGCTTCCGTGAGCCGCGCTGTCGTGAGGAATTTCCGGTTGCCGCGGCGCTGGTGCACCAGTTGCCCAAGCTCGAGCTTTTATGGATCGCCGGGCTCTATCACGACATCGGCAAGGGGCGTGGCGGCGACCATTCTCTGCTCGGTGCCCGCGACGCCGAAGAGTTCTGCGAGCGCCATGGTCTTTCGCCCCGGGATACCCGGCTGGTCAGCTGGCTGGTCGAGCATCACCTGCTGATGTCGAAGACCTCCCAGAAACGCGACATCACCGACCCTGACGTGATCCGCGAATTCGCCACTCAGATGCGCGATGAGGTCCACTTGGACTACCTCTACGTGCTGACCGTGGCCGACATCAACGCCACCAACCCGACCCTGTGGAACGGCTGGCGAGCCTCGCTGCTCCGTCAGTTGCATGCCGAGACCAAGCGCGCCCTGCGCCGCGGCCTAGAGAACCCGCTGGACCGTGATGACTGGGTGCGCGAGACCCGCGAAGAAGCGCGCAGTCTGCTGGCCACCATTGGCATCGATCCTTCGCGCTTCGAGTCCCTGTGGGAGTCACTGGGCGAGGACTACTTCGTCCAGTACGCCCCCAGCGAGATCGTCTGGCAGACCCAGGGCATCCTCGACCATGACGGTTCGGACCTGCCGCTGATCCTGATCAGCGCACCCACCGAGGACATGACCGAGGGTGGCACCAAGGTGTTCATCCACACCCGCTCGGTGGACGACCTGTTCGCCGCCACCGCAGCCGCCATGGAGCAGCTCGGACTCTCGATCCACGATGCTCGCATCGCCACTTCGAGCAGCGACTGGACGCTCAATACCTTTATCGTGCTCGATGAGGATGGCCAGCCGATCCGCGATCACGAGCGACTCGAGACCATGCGATGCCACCTGGTCGAGGAGCTCGACGACCCGGACGACTACCCCCAGATCGTCACCCGCCACACCCCGCGCCAGCTCAAGCACTTCAAGGTGCCGACTCGGGTGGTGATCGAGCAGGATCCGGCCAACGAGCGCACCATGCTCGAGCTTACGGCGCCCGACCGCCCTGGCCTGCTGGCTCGGGTCGGCCGCATTTTCATGGAACAGGGCATCGCGCTTTCGGCAGCGAAGATCGCCACCCTCGGCGAGAAGGTCGAAGACGTCTTCTTCATCACCGACCGCAACGGCGCGCCGCTCACCGACACCGAACGCCAGCAGCGCCTGCGTGAGCGGCTGGTCGAAGTGCTGGATGTCTAGGCTCGACGCCCGGACCGACGCCATGCCTAGGCAAGCAACCGACAGGCACCAAGATTGAGGCGCCTCCCCGGCTTCCCTATAATCGCGGACCTGACTCGGCGGGCATCACGACGCAACAGCGCGGGCCTATCGATACCGCCTTTGCATGCAGGGCTAGCGTCTAGACCTAGCGACCAGGACCCAGCCGTCACCACGACCACGACAAACGCCCGCGAGGCGGCCAGGACAGCCATGAACCCCGATCTCGATGCGCTCAAGCCTTACCCCTTCGAGAAGCTCGCCGCCCTCAAGGCCAATGTCACGCCCCCCGCGGCGCTGTCGCATATCCCACTGACCATCGGCGAGCCCCAACACCCGCCCTTCGCCGCGGCTCTCGACACCCTCAGCGCTCACCGCGACGAGATGGCGCGCTATCCAGCCACCGCCGGCTTGCCTGAACTGCGCCAGACGATCGCCGACTGGGCGACCCAGCGCTTCGATCTTGATGCCATCGGTGGCCTCGACCCGGACAGTCAGGTACTGCCGGTCAACGGCACCCGGGAGGCCATCTTCGCCTTCGTTCAAGCAGCCATCGACCGCAGCCGCCCGGCCAAGGTCGCGGTGCCCAACCCCTTCTACCAGATCTACGAGGGCGCCACCCTGCTGGCCGGCGGCACTCCGCTCTACCTGGACTGCCAGGCCGACAACGGCTTCCGCCCGGATTTCGATGCAGTGCCAGCAGAGACCTGGCGCGACGTCCAGCTGGTGTTCCTGTGCTCGCCGGGCAACCCCACCGGAGCGGTGACGCCGCTTGAGGACTTCACGCGCCTGATCGCGCTTGCCGACGAGCATGACTTCATCATCGCCTCTGACGAGTGCTACTCCGAGCTCTATCTCGACGAAGCCACGCCACCGCCAGGGCTGCTGGAGGCCTGTGCTCGACTGGGCCGCCACGACTACCGTCGCTGCCTGGTCTTCCACTCGCTGTCCAAGCGCTCCAACCTGCCGGGGCTGCGCTCGGGCTTCGTCGCCGGCGATGCCGACCTGATCGCGCCCTTCAAGCGCTATCGCACCTACCACGGCTGCGCCATGTCACTGCCGCTGCAGCAGGCCTCGATCACCGCCTGGCGCGACGAGGCCCACGTGCGGGCCAACCGCGACGCCTACCGCGAGAAGTTCGCCGCCGTCACCGAGATCCTCGCTCCGGTGCTGGACTTCCCCGCCCCCGAGGCCAGTTTCTACCTGTGGCCGGCGGTACCGGGCGGCGACGATGAAGCCTTCACCCGAGCGCTGTTCGCCGAAGAAAACGTCAGCGTGCTGCCGGGCAGCTACATGGGTCGCGCCACTAGCGGTGACGGTGAGGCCAACGATAACGGCGTGAACCCCGGCGCAGGCCGCATCCGGCTGGCACTGGTCTCTGACGTCGACGCAGCCGTCGAGGCGGCCCGCCGCCTGCGCCGCTTTACCGAACGCTGGATGGCCGACGGCTCCACGAGCACTTCCACAAGAGCTTCCGCCATCGACGCTTCCACCGACACCATGAGGCCTCAAGCATGATTACCCTCTATGGCATCAAGGCCTGCGATACCTGCCGCCGCGCCCGCAAGGCGCTCGAGGCGCGGGGCGTGCCGTTCCAGGTCCACGACCTGCGCGAGGACGGCCTGTCCGCGGCACTGCTGGAACACCTGCTCGGGCAGGTGCCGGTAATGACCCTGCTCAACAAGCGCAGCACCACCTGGCGCCAGCTCGACGAGACGACCAAGGCCGAGGTGGATGCCAATTCGGCCCGCACCCTGATGCTCGAACATCCGACCCTGATCAAGCGCCCCTTGCTGGACACCGGCGAGGAGGTTCGGGTCGGCTACCGAGACGGCGACTACGACGACCTGACCGGCTGATGCGGCCACGATAGCGAACGCGATTTCTTCTTGCCCGAGGCCCGCTGGCCTCGCTCACCTTCGATCAAAAGGACTCTCACCATGCTGAGCTTCGCACTCGGAATCGGACACCAGAACACTCAAGGCGACTGGCTGGACGTCTACTACCCGGCCCCGCTCTTTGAGCCCGAGACCAGCCTGGTCGAGGCTGCACGCCAGGTCCTCGGCGCCCCCGCCGGCAACGTCGCGGTCAGCTTCCTGCCGGAGCACTGCGCCGATCTCGCCGAGGCGCTCAAGACCGCCGGTCACGCCGAGCAGGCCGAACTGGCAGCGAGCCTCTCTGCGAGCCAGCGCCCGCTGGTCGCGACCTTCCTCGAGACCGATCAGGCGCCGGAAAGTGCCCCGGAGGTCTATCTCAAGCTGCATCTGCTGTCCCACCGCCTGGTCAAGCCGCATGGCCTGGACCTCGGCGGCATGTTCGGTCTGCTGCGCAACGTCGCCTGGACCAACGAAGGCCCGATCGACATCGAGGAATTGCCGGCTCGCCGCCTCAAGGCACGCCTCGAAGGCCGCGCCCTGAGCGTCGACTGCGTCGACAAGTTCCCCAAGATGGCCGACTACGTGGTGCCCAGCGGCGTGCGCATCGGCGACACCGCCCGCGTGCGCCTGGGGGCCCACCTCGGCGAAGGCACCACCGTGATGCACGAAGGCTTCGTCAACTTCAATGCCGGCACCGAAGGGCCTGGCATGGTCGAAGGCCGCATTTCCGCCGGTGTGATGGTCGGCAAGGGCTCGGACCTGGGCGGCGGCTGCTCGACCATGGGCACCCTGTCCGGCGGTGGCAATATCATCATCAAGGTCGGCGAAGGCTGCCTGATCGGTGCCAATGCCGGTATCGGCATTCCGCTGGGCGACCGCTGCACCGTCGAGGCAGGCCTCTACCTTACCGCCGGGGCCAAGGTCGCGGTGCTGGATGATCAGGGCCAGGTCGCCGAGACCGTCGCCGCCCGCGCCCTGGCAGGCCAGGACGATCTGCTGCTGCGTCGCAACTCGCAGACCGGACGCATCGAGTGTCTGACCAACAAGAGTGCCATCGCACTCAACGAGGCGCTCCACGCCCACAACTGAGTCCTTTGCTGCGCCCGCCGCCGGCGGGCGCTCTGCCCCTTCGCTTACCAGGATGACGCATGCCCGATACCACCACGCCGTCTTCGACGCCTTCCGCGACACTCGACCTGGCCATCGACCTGATGGGCCGCGCCTCGGTGACTCCCGCTGACGTCGGCTGCCAGGCGCTGATGATCGAGCGCCTCGAACGCCTCGGTTTCCATATCGAGCGGCTGCCGTTCGGCGACGTCGAGAACTTCTGGGCGGTGCGCGGCCACCAGGGCCCGGTGCTGGCCTTCGCCGGCCACACCGATGTGGTGCCGAGCGGCCCCGAGAGCCAGTGGGACCACCCGCCCTTCACCCCCTTCATCGACGACGACGGCATGCTGCTGGGTCGCGGCGCCGCCGACATGAAGGGCAGCCTGGCGGCGATGATCACCGCCGTGGAACGTTTCGTCGCCGCGCATCCGGACCACGATGGCAAGATCGCCTTTCTGATCACCTCGGACGAGGAAGGCCCGGCCGTTGACGGTACCAAGGCGGTGGTCGAGCATCTGCGCGAGGCTCACCAGCGCCTGGATTACTGCATCGTCGGCGAGCCGTCCTCCACCGAACGCGTCGGCGACGTGATCAAGAACGGTCGCCGCGGCTCGCTGGGCGCCGTGCTGCGCGTCAGGGGCGTGCAGGGTCATGTCGCCTATCCGCACATGGCGCGCAACCCCATCCACGAGGCCTCTCCGGCACTGGATGCCCTGGCCCGGGAACACTGGGACGCGGGCAACGACTTTTTCCCGGCGACCAGCTTCCAGATCTCCAACATCCGCGCGGGCACCGGCGCCACCAACGTGATCCCGGGGGAGCTCGAGGTGGTGTTCAACTTCCGCTACTCCACCGAGCTGACCCATGAGGCATTGCGCCGCCGCACCGAGGCGATTCTCGATGCCCACGGCCTCGACTACCGCGTCGACTGGACGCTCAACGGCGAGCCCTTCCTGACCGCTGAAGGCCAACTGGTCGAGGCTGCCGTGGCGGGCGTCGAGGGCGTTACCGGCGAGCGACCGACACTCTCCACCGCCGGTGGCACCTCGGATGGACGCTTCATTGCCACCCTGGGGAGCCAGGTGGTCGAACTGGGACCCCGCAACGACACCATCCACAAGGTCAACGAGCGAGTGCGGGCCGCCGACCTGGACACCCTCAGCGAGATTTACGAGGCCATCCTCACGCGGCTGTTCGCTCACACCGACTGAGCCTACCGCCCGCTACCGAGAGTCAAGCATGCAACGCTACCCGGATATCGAGATCTACCTGGCCAAGGCCCCCATCGAGGCCTTGGACGCCTGGCTGGCCGCCAGCCTGGATGCGCCGCCGCTGTCTCGTGCCGGCAAGCGCCAATGGCGCACCACCGGCCACCTGGACGGCACGAAGGTGCCTGTGCTGCTGGTCGAACAGGCCGCAGACGGCTTTGCCAGCCTGTGGTTCGACAGCGGCGCCACCCCCTGGCCCCGCGATGCCGACTGCGCCCGGTCGGCCGCCACTGCCTTGAACGTAGAGGTACGCTGTTCGCTGGGCGGCTGGCAGCCCGGCGACGACCCGGACCGCTTCTGGCGAGTGCAGCCCGACGGACAGGAGGACGCCATCACCTGGCCGGACTCAGGCCAATGAGTCCTTTCCTGCCTCCCACACGATGACGCCCCGCCTGCTTCTCAGCAGGCGGGGCGTCGGTCGAGCGGCGGCCCCTTGGCCTCAGAGGCCAGGACTCAGACGATCGGGCTCAGGTGATGACGGTCACGTCATCGGCCTGATAACCGCGTTCGTTCTCGATCACGTGGTAACGCACCTTCTGACCCTCGGCCAGGGTGCGATGCCCCTTGCCGCGGATAGCGCGAAAGTGCACGAACACATCATCCCCGCCATCGCGGGTAATGAAGCCATATCCTTTGTTGACGTTGAACCACTTGACCTCGCCGATCTCCCGGTCGTCGTCCTCGACATCGGCCAGATTGGCAAGGGTGGGTGTGAGCACATGGACCGCTACGGTCGCGACCAGGGTGACCAGAAAAACGGCGACGGCCGTGGCCAGGTAGACGAGGGCGACGCCGCCCACTTCCAGGCTGGCGAACAGCTCACGGGACAAATCCCCGCCGGTCAGGTAGATGAACAGGGCGATCAGCAGGGGCGCTGGCGCGGCTAACAGCACGCTGATCAGACTACAACGAAGTAAGACCTTTTGATTCATGGACCTCGGTTTCTCTTGTGATGGCAATGGATGAAGGGGTCATGACAAAACCCCACCGGCGATAACGCTGGCGGGCACAGGCTGACAAGATGAGGCGGTCGCGATGAACGGCAACACGCCACAGGAGGATACTACCATGCAAGAACACGACTGGCTCGCCCGCTTGGAAGGCATCGAAAGCCGCATCGCCTACCAAGAACACTGGCTGGACACCCTGGACCAGGCGGTCGCCGCCCAGGAAACACGGCTGTCGGCGCTGGAGCGCATGAACGAACTGATGCAGGCCAAGCTTCGCCAACAGCAGCATGCCCTAAACGATGCAGCCGGAGAGCAGGCGAGCCCTGAAGACGAGCGTCCACCTCACTACTAGTCGCTTCGCGACAGCTGGAAGCCACTTCAGCTTTCCCGGGGGGTTACTTCCCTCTGCCAGCCGCGAAGCCGGCGCTCTTCCGGCTTCTAGCTCATTTCATCCAGGTAGCGCTCGGCGTCCAGCGCCGCCATGCAGCCGCTGCCTGCAGAGGTAATGGCCTGACGATAGACGTGATCCATTACGTCACCCGAGGCGAACACACCCGGAATGCTGGTGGCGGTGGCGTTGCCCTCGAGCCCCGACTGCACCTTGATATAGCCCCCCGCCATCTCCAGCTGACCCTCGAAGATGCCGGTATTGGGGGTATGGCCGATGGCGATGAACACGCCCGGCGCCGCCAGCTCCTTGGTAGAGCCATCCTGCGTGGACTTGAGGCGCGCGCCGGTCACCCCTGTGTTGTCACCCAGCACCTCATCCAGGGTGTGGTTCCATTCCACAGCCATGTTGCCGTTCTCGACCTTCTCGAACAGTTTGTCCTGGAGGATCTTCTCGGCACGCAGGCTGTCGCGGCGATGCACCATGGTCACCTTGGACGCGATGTTCGACAGATACAGCGCCTCTTCCACGGCTGTGTTACCACCCCCGATCACTACCACTTCCTGATTGCGATAAAAGAAGCCATCGCAGGTCGCGCAGGCCGACACGCCCTGGCCCATGAACTTCTGTTCGGACTCAAGGCCCAGATAACGGGCGCTGGCACCAGTGGAGATGATCAGCGCATCGCAGGTGTAGGTGCCACTGTTGCCCTTCAGGGTAAATGGCTTCTCACGCAGTTCGACTTCCTCGATGTGATCGAACAGCACCTCGGTGTCGAAGCGCTCGGCATGGGCACGCATGCGCTCCATCAGCTCAGGGCCCTGCACACCGTCCGCATCACCGGGCCAGTTATCGACATCGGTGGTGGTGGTCAGCTGGCCGCCGGCCTGCATGCCGGTGATCAGCAGCGGCTTCAAGTTGGCACGGGCCGCATAGACGGCGGCGGTGTAGCCGGCAGGGCCGGAGCCCAGGATGATCAGGCGTTCGTGGCGCACTTCGCTCATGTCGGGTCCTCACAAGATGACGGCCGTTATACGGCCGGAAACGCTCTCTGGCCTGGGTTCAACGACAGCTCATGAGAAAACTCATCGAGCACACATGGAACCCAGGCCACAGCACGCTTGCTGAATGGTTTGATTCGCACGGGAGTGTAGCATCCCGAGGCCAGCGGCCGGAGTTTCTCCTGGGGTTATACAAGCCTCTCTGCGGGCATCTCTCCCACTGACGCAGAAATAAAGGCATCGGCCTCAATAGGCACCAGCACAAAGCGCGGATACAAAAGAGGCGGCCCGCAGGCCGCCCCTTCATGCACCTAAACGCTTACAGCGCTTCGGCATGCGCGCCCAGGTACTTGGCCACGCCTTCGGCGGTGTCCTTCATGCCTTCTTCGCCTTCTTCCCAGCCGGCCGGGCAGACTTCGCCGTGCTCGTTGTGGTGCTTGAGCGCCTTGACCATGCGCAGCATCTCATCAACGTTACGGCCCAGCGGCAGGTTATTGACGACCTGGTGCTGAACGACGCCGTGCTCGTCGATCAGGAAAGAAGCACGCATGGCGACGCCGGCATCCGGGTGCTCGATACCATAAGCCTGAGTGACTTCATGCTTGACGTCAGCAACGATCGGGAAGCCGACTTCACCGATGCCGCCGGCATCCGGTGAGGTCTTGCGCCATGCATGGTGAGTGAACTGAGAATCGATGGAGACACCGATCACTTCAACGCCCAGGTCCTTGAACGCCTGCAGACGGTTGTCGTGGGCGATGATCTCTGACGGGCAGACGAAAGTGAAGTCGAGCGGCCAGAAGAACAGCACGCGCAGCTTGCCGTTGCTGTCGGACAGCTTGAAGTTATCGACGATTTCACCGTTGCCCAAGACGGCGGCGGTTTCGAAGTCGGGGGCCTGACGACCTACCAGTACGCTCATGCAATTCTCCTTGCTGAAATGAGTGATCAATCATGAATCGAGGTACAGCCTAAGGCCGACCTCATGAATCTGCCAAGTTGATATGGCCAATGGCCAATATAGCGTTTGTCTATACGGTTGCGCTGTCGCGATAGTCAGGGCACACACGACACCGTCATCGCAGACATGCCCAAGCCCATTGACCGTTCAGGGTATTACGCCTGGAACATGACGAACAGATGATGCCTAGACGACATCATCGTCGCGGCCAAGAGTCACGCCCTCGACCTCGCCGCTGAAGGCTGACACGGCCACCTGCACCTGAATCGGCGCACAGCAGCGCGGACAGTCTTCCCAGGTGGCGTGGCTGCCCTGACTGGCATCGACGAGCAATTCGAAGCCCGTATCGCAGTAAGGGCAGTTCACCGCATGTGAATTCAACATTTCTTCATGCATGCTTCTCTCCCGAGGGTGATCGCCACGCTCTTGATTACTTTATGGGGCCGAGGAGTCGCTATTTCAAGAATGCATGCGACCATGACCTACTCAGGGCATCATGCGATTCGCCTGTCACCTTCGCGTCGGTTTCCATAGGCTAGGCTTGAAAGCAGCCATCATCGTAGCCATGTCCTGAACATGTCCCATGGATGGTCATATGCTGTTGCTTGCATCATGACCTTTCGCTCGATACGAGGAGAAAACCATGAGCACCACCCCTGACTCGCTGGATACCCTCACGGTAGGCAACCAACGCTACCATTACTATAGCCTGCCCAAGGCCACTTCTACCCTGGGCGATATCGAACGTCTGCCCAAGACCCTCAAGGTATTGCTCGAAAACCAGCTGCGCTTCGCCGATGACGAGAGCGTTTCCACCGACGACCTCCAGGCGCTGGTCGACTGGCAGAAGAAAGCCTCGTCCGACCGCGAGATCGGCTATCGCCCGGCCCGCGTGCTGATGCAGGACTTCACCGGCGTGCCCGGGGTGGTCGACCTGGCCTCGATGCGTGCCGCCGTGGCCAAGCTTGGCGAAGACCCTGAGCGCATCAACCCGCTGTCGCCGGTCGACCTGGTCATCGACCACTCGGTGATGGTCGACAAGTTCGGGGACCAGAGCGCCTTCAAGGACAACGTGGCCATCGAGATGGAGCGCAACCGGGAGCGCTACGAGTTCCTGCGTTGGGGCCAGGAAGCCTTCGATAACTTCCGCGTGGTCCCCCCGGGCACCGGCATCTGCCACCAGGTCAATCTGGAGTACCTGGGCAAAACGGTGTGGACCAAGGAAGAGGACGGCAAGACCTTCGCTTATCCGGACACCCTGGTGGGTACCGACTCCCACACCACCATGATCAACGGCCTGGGCATACTGGGCTGGGGCGTCGGCGGCATCGAGGCCGAAGCGGCGATGCTCGGCCAACCGGTGTCGATGCTGATCCCCGAAGTGGTCGGCTTCAAGCTGACCGGCAAGCTCAAGGAAGGCATCACCGCCACCGACCTGGTGCTGACGGTGACGCAGATGCTGCGTGAGCGCGGCGTGGTCGGCAAATTCGTCGAGTTCTACGGCGATGGCCTGGACGACCTGCCGCTGGCCGACCGCGCCACCATCGCCAACATGGCACCGGAATATGGCGCCACCTGCGGTTTCTTCCCGGTCGACGACGAGACCCTCAACTACCTGCGCCTGACCGGCCGTGAGGATGAGCAGGTCGAGCTGGTCGAGGCCTACAGCAAGGCGCAGGGCCTGTGGCGCAAGACCGGCGACGAGCCGATCTTCACCGACACCCTGGCACTGGACATGGGCGAGGTCCAAGCCAGCCTGGCCGGGCCCAAGCGCCCGCAGGACCGCGTCGCCCTGAAAGACATGAAGTCCACCTTCGAAGCGCTGCTGGCCGCCAATGGCAGCAAGGCCTCGGAAGAAGAGCAGGGCAAGTGGCAGTCCGAGGGCGGTCAGACCGCCGTCGGCGTCAAGGACAGCTACGAGCACCCCACCAGCCAGGACGTCGATCTCGACGGCGAGCAGTTCCGGCTCAACCCGGGCGCCGTGGTGATTGCCGCCATTACCTCCTGCACCAACACCTCGAATCCCAGCGTGATGATGGCCGCCGGCCTGCTGGCGCGTAACGCCCTGGCCAAGGGGCTCAAGACCCAGCCCTGGGTCAAGACCTCGCTGGCACCGGGCTCCAAGGTGGTGACCGACTACCTGGCCGCTGGCGGCGTCGATGATGACCTGGATGCGCTCGGCTTCAACCTGGTCGGCTATGGCTGCACCACCTGCATCGGTAACTCTGGGCCGCTGGCCGACCCCATCGAGAAGGCCATCAACGACGGTGACATGACCGTGGCCTCAGTGCTCTCCGGCAACCGCAACTTCGAAGGCCGCGTGCATCCGCTGGTCAAGACCAACTGGCTCGCCTCACCGCCCCTGGTGGTGGCCTATGCCCTGGCCGGCAACGTGCGCACGGATCTGTCCACGGAGCCGCTGGGCACCGGCAGCGACGGCCAGCCGGTCTACCTTTCCGATATCTGGCCCTCTCAGGCCGAGATCGCCGAGGCGGTCGAGAAGGTCAAGACCGAGATGTATCGCAAGGAGTACGCCGAGGTCTTCGACGGTGACGAGGTCTGGCAGGCCATCGATGTGCCCCAGAGCGAAGTCTACGAGTGGTCCGACGCCTCCACCTACATCCAGCACCCGCCCTTCTTCGAAGGCATGGGCCGCGAGCCAGGGGCCATTGAGGACGTCGAGGATGCCCGCGTGCTGGCCATGCTCGGCGACTCGGTGACCACCGACCACATCTCGCCGGCCGGCGCCATCAAGCCCGACAGCCCCGCCGGGCGCTACCTGCAGGAGCGCGGCGTCAAACCCGCCGACTTCAACTCCTACGGCTCGCGTCGCGGCAACCACGAGGTGATGATGCGCGGCACCTTCGCCAACGTGCGCATCCAGAACGAGATGCTCGACGGCGTGGTGGGCGGCGAGACCCGTCATGTGCCTTCCGGCGAACAGATGGCGATCTATGACGCCGCCATGCAGTACCAGCAGGAAGATACCCCGCTGGTGGTGGTAGCCGGCAAGGAATACGGCACCGGCTCCAGCCGCGACTGGGCGGCCAAGGGCACCCGCCTGCTCGGCGTGCGCGCCGTACTGGCCGAGTCCTACGAGCGCATCCACCGCTCCAACCTGATCGGCATGGGCGTGGTGCCGTTGCAGTTCCCCGAAGGCGAGACCCGCAAGTCGCTGGGCATGACCGGCGACGAGACCGTCTCCATCGAGGGGCTCGACAGCCTGAGCCCGGGCGGCCAGGTGCGGGTCACCATCAAGAGCGACAAGGGCGAGAAGCATATCGACGCCCTGTGCCGCATCGACACCGCCAACGAGCTCGAGTACTACCGCCACGGCGGCATCTTGCACTACGTGCTGCGCAAGATGATCGGTTCGGCCTGACTGGCCTAGGCTGAAAAGCCAAAGCCGGCGCCGAGGTCTATCGGCGCCATAAACGAAGGCCCCGCCGGCAATGCCGGCGGGGCCTTTTTTGCTTCAGACACCGGATCCAGTGGTGGAAATTGTCGATGTCTTTGAGCCGGTATGGTGGCGTTTACTTGCTCGGAGGGCATGGGGCCGTTCAACAGCTAGAGCAAGGAGTGGGCATCCAGACTCGAGGCGTGGTGCCGGAGGCATTGCTGTTGGGGATGTTAATGTCCGGGATGGGTCAGGCACTCAGAGCAGCCTCATCCAACAACCACTCCCGGAAGGCCTTCAATCTCGGAAGGCTTCCGCACCCCGACCTGTAAACCACATAATAAGCTAGAGGAGAGACAAACTGGATATGCGGGCACAGCCGAATCAGCCTGCCGGCGGCTAGGTCGTCTCGCGCCATGACGCTGCGGGCCAGCGCAATGCCTTGCCCATCAATTGCCGCTTGGAGCACTGCTGCAGAGTTGTTGATCTTCATCCCCCTTTTTGTAGGCGTACCGTTCATCCCAGCCGCTTCCAACCAGCTAGCCCAGGTTGGGAAACCAGCGTGTCCATCCATGGACAAGTCGTGGATTAGCGTCTGATTTGCCAGATCCTCAACCGTCATCAAGCAGCTTGGGGTGGTTTTGAGGCGAGGCGAGCAAACAGGATAAACATCCTCATCCATGAGCTTTTCTGCGACTAGTCCCGACCAGTGACCAGCACCATAACGCACACCGATATCGATCCTTTGTGCCAGGAAGTCCATGACTTTGAGCTGTGTATCAAGGCGGACGTCGGTATCTGGCCAAGCTCGATGGAAGTGCTCAATGCGTGGCAAGAGCCATTTGGCAGCAAATGCGGGACTGACCGTTACCGTGAGAACACCGCTAGGCGAGTTTTCCTTCATTCGCTCCACGCCTAATGCAAGACGCTCGAAGCCGGCTCGAATATCCGGAAGCGCACGCTCGGCAGCCTCTGTCGCGACCAATCGTGCCTTGCCGCTTAGGCCTCGATGAAACAGGGGTGTGCCCAGCCATTGCTCAAGCGTCCTCACCAACTGTCCGACCGCTGCTGGCGTGACGTTCAGCTCTTCAGCCGCTGTAGAAAAGCTTTGATGTCGAGCACTGGCCTCAAAGGCGCGGAGTGCATTGAGGTGGACAGGCGCCGCCATACCGGTAAACCTTTTCTTTATCGAACTGACACTTTATCTCGTTTGTGGCGCTATCGATAGGTACCAATAATTGCTTCGTACCTCAGCAGCACACCATGGGGCGGAATGGTTGATCGCATTGTTCAGAACGCTGAGACCCGGCACTCGCATTCGCCCCTTAGCCTCACTCACTATCTGGAGTATTCAAATGAGCAATCAGTTTACCGGAAAGAAATTGTTAGTCGTGGGCGGCACCAGCGGCATGGGACTGGAAACCGCGCGACGCGTATTACAGCAAGGCGGTAGCGTCGTCATCGCCGGTAACCGTGCGGAAAAAACCGAACAAGCGCGTCAAGAGTTGGCAGCGCTAGGTCAAGTCAGCGCGTTGACTGCGAACCTGACAGACGCGCAGGGCCTGAGCACCCTGCTTCAGGAAATCGAGCAGCATCACACGGATGTGGACCTTCTGGTCAACGCAGCAGGCGTGTTCGTTCCAAAGCCGTTTCTGGAGCACCAGGACGTCGATTACGACCAGTACATGCAGTTAAACAAGGCCGCGTTCTTCATCACCCAAAAAGTCGCTACCCACCTGATTGCCAATGATCGCCCCGGCGCTATCGTCAATATTGGTTCGATGTGGGGCAAGCAGGCTATTGCTGCCACTCCCTCTTCTGCGTACTCAATGGCCAAAGCGGGGCTGCATTCGCTCACGCAACACCTGGCGATGGAGCTTGCATCCAAGCATATCCGCGTCAATGCCGTATCGCCTGCCGTGGTGCAGACCCCCATTTATGAGGGGTTTATTCCCAAGGAAGAGGTGCACTCCACGCTGCAGGGCTTCAACAGTTTCCATCCAATCGGACGTGTGGGCACTCCTCAGGAAGTCGCTGAGGTCGTGGTTTTCCTGTTGTCCGACAAGGCCAGCTGGGTCACCGGTGCTATCTGGGACGTTGATGGCGGCGTTATGGCCGGTCGCAACTAACAAGCCTCTAGGCACGCCTGCCGAGCAAGTATGCCTGACCGCGCTGACCTGAATCTGCTGGAATCGGGCATCGAGCGCAGCGTGATATAGAAGCGGCGTGACGTAGAGATGGAAGAAGACAAGCGGCGCGCCCCGGGAGGGACGCGCCAAAGCCGGCGCCGAGGTCTATCGGCGCCATAAACGAAGGCCCCGCCGGCAATGCCGGCGGGGCCTTTTTTGCTTCCGTCTTTTTTGCTTCAGTCACCGGATAACGTCGACGGGCGACCACTAGGTGGAAGACGACGCCGCCGGGCTGCGGCAACAGGCAGGCGCCATCTTCATGCGCCTGCCATCGGGTCGCTCACAGCTTAGAAGGCCCGGCGACGATACTCGCGATAGCGCGGGTACCAGAAGTTGCGCTCGATGGACGCCCACAGCACATCGTCATCGCACTCGAGTGCCTTGCCCTCGTGCTGCGCCATCTTCGCCACGTCGAAGGCGATGGACTGGCTGATCTCGCGGATATTCGACAGGGCCGGCAGTAGCGCGCCTTCGCCGTGCTGCACCATCGGCGCATGCTTGGCCAGGGCATTGGAGGCCGCCATCAGCATCTTATCGGTGATGCGGCTGGCGCCGGAGGCGATGACCCCAAGGCCGATGCCCGGGAAAATATAGGCGTTGTTGCACTGGGCAATCGGGAAGGTTTCGCCGTCGAGCTCAACCGGCTTGAAGGGGCTGCCGGTGGCGACCAGCGCCTGGCCATGGGTCCAGGCGAGCACGTCATCCGGGGTCGCCTCGACCTTCGAGGTGGGGTTGGACAGCGGCATCACCAGCGGCGCCTTGCAGCCGGCGTGCAGCGCCTCGATCAGTTCCTGGTTGAACAGACCGCGCTGGCCGGACACGCCGATCAGCACGGTGGGCTTGGCCTGCTTGACCACCCCGAGCAGGCTGGTGTCAGCAAAGTCCGCCGCATCATGGGCAAGCCGGCTCTGGAAGTCGTAGAGACCATCCATATCGCGGGTCAGGAGGCCATGACGGTCGACCATCAGGATCCGCGACCGGGCCTCGGCTTCTGAGAGGCCTTCGGCGCACATGGCGACCACGACCTGCTCGGCGATGCCGCACCCGGCGGAGCCCGCGCCGACGAAGGCCACCCGCTGCTCGGCCACACCCTCTTTCTTGGCCTTGCAGGCGGCAAGCAGAGTGCCCACGCAAACCGCCGCGGTGCCCTGGATGTCGTCATTGAAGCAGCACAGCTCGTCCCGATAACGCTCGAGCAGCGGCATGGCGTTGGTCTGCGCGAAGTCTTCGAACTGCAGCAGCACCTTGGGCCAGCGGCGCTTCACGGCGGCAATGAAGTCGGCCATGAAGGCGTTGTACTCGTCCTGAGAGACGCGCTTGTGACGCCAGCCCATGTACATGGGGTCATCGAGCAGGGTCTGGTTGTTAGTGCCCACATCCAGAGTGATCGGCAGGGTATAGGCCGGGCTGATGCCGCCACAGGCGGTATACAACGACAGCTTACCGATGGGGATGCCCATGCCGCCGATGCCTTGGTCGCCAAGCCCCAGGATGCGCTCACCGTCGGTGGCCACGATCACCTTGACGTTGTCCTTGGTCGCGGAGCGCAGGATGTCATCCATGTACTCCCGGTCGGGATAGGAAATGAACAGGCCGCGATGGTTGCGGTAAATATTGGAGAACTCTTCGCAGGCCTCCCCCACGGTCGGGGTGTAGATGATCGGCAGCATTTCCTCGAGGTGTTCCTCGAGCAGGCGGAAGAACAGCGTCTCGTTGTCGTCCTGGATGGCGCGCAGGTAGATATGGCGATCCAGGTCGGTCTGGCATTGGCAGTACTGGCGGTAGGCTCGCGAGGCCTGTTCTTCGATGGACTCGACGTTCTGCGGCAGCAGGCCAATCAGGTTGAAGGCAATGCGCTCTTGCAGGGTAAAGGCGCTGCCCTTGTTGAGCAGCGGCATCTCAAGAAGCGACGGCCCGGCATAGGGCACATAGAGAGGGCGCTTGGGAAATGTGGTCATCGTCTCATCCTTTGACTGGCAGTGGGCGAGCATCGCCGCCCGATGGTTGGGAGCTTGGCACGGACCACCACAACGACCGGCCCCAGCATTCGACCGGGGCAGGATGACGGAGGCCGCCAATGGCTTGCGCTCAGACGAAGCGGCCGAGGCCTGCCGCCTCACGCAGGCGATCCATGAAGGGCGCGGCCTCAGAACGCGCCCGTTCGGCACCCTTGGCCAACACCTGCTCGATGTGTCCCGGGTCCTCCATCAGCGCCTGGTAGCGCTCACGGGGTTCGCGCAGATGGGCATTCAGGGACTCGAAGACCCGGTCCTTGGCCACACCCCAGCCGATGCCGTTCTCGTATTCGCGGCGCAGATCGGCGGTGTCCTCGGCGCTAGCGAAGGCCGAATAGATCTGGAACAGGGTGCAGGTGTCCGGGTCCTTGGGTTCGCCGGGTTCCAGGGAGTTGGTCTTGATCTTGCGCACCAGCTTCTGGAGTTTCTTCTCGGACACGAACAGCGGAATGGTGTTGTTGTAGCTCTTGGACATCTTGCGCCCGTCGAGACCGTTCAACACTTCCACCTTATCGTCGACCACCGCCTCGGGCTGGGTAAAGAACTGACCCTTGTAGAGATGATTGAAGCGCCCAGCGATATCGCGGGCCATCTCGATATGCTGAATCTGATCGCGACCGACCGGCACCTTGTGGGCGTTGAACATCAGGATATCGGCGGCCATCAGCACCGGATAGCCGAACAACCCCATGGTGATCCCCTTGTCCGGGTCAGGGTAGCCAGCGGACTCGTTGTCGGCCACCGCTGCCTTGTAGGCGTGTGCCCGGTTCATCAGTCCCTTGGCGCAGACGCAGGACAGCATCCAAGTCAGCTCGGGAATCTCGGGGATATCCGACTGGCGATAGAAGATGGCGTTGTCGGTATCGAGCCCCAGCGCCAGCCAGGTGGCCGCGATTTCCAGCCGCGACTGTTCCACACGCTTGGGATCCTGACACTTGATCAGGGCATGCAAGTCGGCGAGAAAGTAGAAGGACTGGACGTTGGGGTCCTGGCTTGCGGTGATGGCCGGCTTGATCGCTCCGACGTAGTTGCCGAGATGCGGCGTACCGGTTGTCGTGATACCGGTGAGAACGCGTGTCTTGTTCATGAATTCGGACGGGTCCACTGAGTAAATGGCAAGTGGCCCCAGTCTACCGCGCCGCCCCGATCAAGGCGAACAGGACGGCCCGTTGGGGACGGCCCGTTTGGGACGACCCGTTGGACGCCATCGAAGAGCGATTCCAACGGGCCGCCCGGCACAATTGCTCAGGCGAGGGCCAGTGCGCTAGCTCACCAGGGTCGCCGCCTCGACGCTTTCAAGGCCAAAAGCCTTGGCCACCGCCGGATAGGTCACCTGACCGGCGTGGACATTGAGCCCGGCCAGGAAGTGCGGGTCATCGGCCAGCGCCTGCTTCCAGCCCTTGTCGGCCAGCGCCATCACGAACGGCAGAGTGGCGTTGGTCAGCGCCTGGGTCGAGGTGCGGGCCACGGCGCCGGGCATGTTGGCCACGCAATAGTGCACCACGCCGTCGACCGCATAGGTAGGCGCGGCATGGGTGGTGGCATGACTGGTCTCGAAGCAGCCGCCCTGGTCGATCGCCACGTCGACCAGCACGCTGCCGGGCTTCATTTCGGAAAGCTGGGCACGCGAGATCAGCTTGGGCGCGGCGGCCCCAGGCACCAGTACGGCACCGATGATAAGGTCGGACTCGCGAACCGCCTCCTCCAGGGTGTCGGCAGTCGAATAGACGGCCTTGATACGCCCCTGGTAGCGGTGATCGAGCACCTCGAGACGCGCGAGGGACTTGTCGAGGATGGTCACCTCGGCGCCCAGCCCCAGCGCCATGCGCGCCGCATTCTCGCCGACCACGCCACCGCCGATCACCGTCACCTTGGCCGGCGCTACGCCAGGCACGCCCGGCAGCAGAATGCCGGCACCGCCCTGGGCCTTCTCCAGGCTGTGGGCCCCCGCCTGCACTGCCATGCGCCCAGCCACCGCGCTCATCGGCGCCAGCAGCGGCAGGCCACCGCCGGCTCCGGTGATGGTCTCGTAGGCGATGCAGGTGGCGCCGCTCTGGATCAACCCCTGAGTCAACGCCTCCTCGGCAGCCAGATGCAGATAGGTAAATAGAATCTGGCCGGACGACAGCCGCTCGACCTCTTCCGGCTGAGGCTCCTTGACCTTGATGATCAACTCGGCATCCCGCCAAAGCGTCGTTACATTGGCCTCGAGGGTCGCGCCGGCGGCCTCGTAGTCGGCATCCGGGAAGCCGGCACCCTCCCCGGCCCCCGCCTGCACCACCACCTGATGGTCACGGCCGGTCAGCTCGCGCACACCCGAAGGTGTCAGGGCCACGCGGTATTCATGATTCTTGATTTCCTTCGGCACAGCGATCTTCATGGCACCTCCTGAGGAATAGCGGGCGCGCCGGGGCGCAAGGCGGGTCATCACAGGCCCGACACGTGATAGCAGTACAGCACAGCGGCACAAGAGCAACCAAGGCCAAGGGAAACTTTAGAAAGATGCCAAAGAAAAACCCCCAGCTGACAACGGTTTTCGTTGTCAGCTGGGGGTTAAAAAACAAATATTTCTGGTGTTGGCAGCGCGTTCGGCCATCAGTCGCGCCGATGCGTACCGCAGGCCCAGCAGGTTTCGAAGACGCCCTCGAGATGCTCGCCGCAGCCCGGACAGCTCCAGTCAGGGCGGGCCTCGCCAGGCCCCTCGAGGGCCTCGCGTACCAGCGTTCTGGCGCGGGCGGCGTTATGCGGCGCCACCCACACCTCCGGCTCGCACTCGCCAAGCGGCAGCTCCCCCGCCCCGCCGCCGAGGGTCAGGTTTCTGAGTTCGGCCCGCACCCCAGCGCTTTCCAGCACGTTGTGCACATGGCTGACCAGCAGCGCGTTGGGGTAGGCGAAGACCCGCACCCAGCCCCCCATCAGTCGCGGAAGACCCTCACGCCGAGCGCCTTGAGATAATCGGTCTCGGGAATCGACGGATGCACTGGATGATCGCTGCCCTGATGGCCCTGATAGATCACCTGGCCATGACGGTCCTGGTGACGCACCGCCCCACGCACGCACTCGACGAGGCGCTCCGGCGCCAGGTGCATCGAGCAGGAGGCGCTCATCAACAGGCCGTCACGGCCCAGCAGACGCATGGCCTCACGGTTGAGGCGCGAGTAAGCCCGCTCGCCGCTGGGAATATCCTTGCGCTTCTTGATAAAGGCCGGCGGGTCGAGGATCACCACATCGAACTGCTCGCCTTCGGCCTTGAGCGCAGCCATGGCCTCGAAGGCATCCCCCTCGCCGATGGCCACCTGGTCGGTGAGACCATTGAGGGCGGCGTTGGCAGCCACGTGCTCGAGGGCATCGCTGGAGGCATCCACGCACAGCACCTCGCTGGCCCCGTGCGCCGCCGCCTGCACGCCCCAGCCACCCACGTAGCTGAACACGTCCAGCACGCGCTTGCCGGCCACCAGCTTATTGAGCCAGGCGCGGTTGTCGCGGTGGTCATAGAACCAACCCGTCTTCTGGCCGTCGAGCACCCGGGCGACGAAGCGCACGCCGTTTTCCTCGAGCAATACTTCCTCGGGCAGCTCGCCCTTGACCACTTCAACCTGGCGATCGAGCTGCTCCTGACGGCGCCCGGAGGAGTCGTTCTTGAAGACGATGGCCCGCGGCGACAGCACCTTGTCCAGGGCATCGATCACCTGCTCGGCCATGCGCTCCATGCCCAGAGTGTTGAGCTGGACCACCAGCACATCGTCGAAGCGGTCGACGATCAGTCCAGGCAACAGATCACCCTCGCCGTGCACCAGCCGATAGAAGGGCTTGGCGAAGAGCCGCTGGCGCAGGCCCAGGGCCTGCTTGAAGCGATGCACCAACAGCGAGCGGTCGAGGCGCATTTCCGGGTCCCGAGACACTACCCGAGCACAGATCAGCGAATGCGGATTGACGTAAGCGACCGCCATGGCACGGCCGTTACTGGCCTCGACCACCGCCTGGGCGCCCGGCTCAAAGGTCTTGAGCGGGGTCGCATCGGTATCGATCTCGTTGGAATACAGCCACAGATGCCCCGCCTTCAGGCGGCGGTCGGCGTTCTTCTTCAAGCGCAGGCGTTCGGTCACGGAGGTCTCCGTCAAACAGACAACAGGAAAGTAAGGACAGTCTACCCTGACAAGCCCGATAACGCGCGGGCCTGCCGGGTTGATCGAATCAGGTCTGGCAGTTGGGGCAAAAAACACTGGCGCGCTGGCCGAGAGTGACCAAGCGCAACTCCCTGCCACAGCGCCGGCACGGCTCGCCGTCACGGCCATAGACGTTGAGGCGCTGGGCGAAATAGCCCGGCTCCCCGGTACCGCTGACGAAGTCGCGCAGGGTCGTACCGCCCTGGGTAATGGCCGCCGACAGCACCTCGCGGATGGCCGCGGTAAGGCGCACGTAGCGCTCGCGGGAAATCTGGCCGGCGGCTCGGCGCGGATCGATGCCGGCAAGGAACAGCGCCTCGGCGGCGTAGATATTGCCCACGCCGACCACCACGGCGTTATCCATCAGGAAAGGTTTCACGGCCAGGCGCCGCTTGCGCGAGCATTGGAACAACCGCTCGTCATCGAAGGCAGGCGATAGCGGCTCGGGGCCTAGCCGAACGAAGCGCCGGTCGCTTGCAACATCACCCTGGAGCCAGTCCAGGAAGCCGAAGCGACGCGGGTCGTGATAGCGCAGAATAGCGCCATCCTCCATCACCAGATCGACATGATCGTGCTTCTTCGGCGGGTCGCCAAGCCGCGCGATACGCAGGCTGCCGGACATGCCCAGATGCCAGAGCAGGGCCGGCCGAGCCATCCCCTCGTCAGGTACCGCATCACCGGCCGGTGCGCCACCGGTCACCGCGCTATCGGTCGGCGACTCGATGGGCAGGATCAGGTACTTGGCACGGCGCGAAAGCGGCCCGATCCGCGAGCCCACCAGCGCGTTTTCGAGCCCTTCCGGCACCGGCAGGCGCAAGCGACGGTTGCGCACGATCACCTCATGGATCTCACGCCCCTCCAGATAGGGCGCAATGCCGCGGCGCGTGGTCTCGACTTCGGGAAGTTCGGGCATGGCACAACGGGTCCGTGAAGCGATGGGGGTGGGCGAAATAGTGAGCGTCCAGAGACGCAAAAACCCGGCGCTAACCGGGTTTAGGCGACAGACTTGCGCCTGCGGCAGGAGCCATCAAGACTTACTTGATCTTGGCTTCCTTGTACATCACGTGCTTGCGGATCGTCGGGTCAAACTTTTTCATTTCCAGTTTGTCCGGGGTGTTCCGCTTGTTCTTATCGGTGGTGTAGAAGTGGCCGGTACCGGCGCTGGACACCATACGAATCTTATCGCGCATGACTCAGTTCTCCCTAGAAGGCTGCTTAGACGCGTTCGCCGCGCTTGCGGATATCAGACAGCACCGCTTCGATGCCTTTCTTGTCGATGATGCGCATACCCTTGGAGGAGAGGCGCAGCTTGATGAAGCGCTTCTCTGACTCCACCCAAAAACGGTGGGAATGCAGGTTCGGCAAGAAACGACGACGGGTCTTGCGCTGGGAGTGAGATACGTTGTTACCTGTTACCGGACGCTTGCCGGTAACCTGACATACATTGGACATGGGAGCCTCCAACCGCTTGGCGAGTTGTTCAAAACCTGTCGGGCAAACCGGGTAGGGCGAACGGCTGGCCACCGCCTCGATGCCCCCTTATTTAACCCAGGGAATTCTAAAGGGTGCAAGTTATACCAGAGGCCGGCACGCGCGGCAAGCATCAACGGCACAACAACCTACCCCTGCACCCCCATGAGCGCTGGCCTGGACGTCAAGACGGGCTTCTCTGTTGGCACGACACCTACACGACAGACAGGTGCTGTGTGACCGGACGCGGACGGCGACCACTCGGGGCCGTCACGCCGGGCGACGCATTTTACCCCAGCTTTTTCTATAGCGAAACGGCCCAGGGACAAAACCGGGCCGCCCTACAACCAGCCTCGCTCGGCGAAGGACACCACTTCGCCATCACCGACCACGAAGTGGTCGAGCACCCGAATCTCGAATAGCTCCAACGCCGCCTTGAGGCGCTGCGTGATGCGCCGGTCGGCGTCGCTGGGCTCGGCGACACCGGAAGGATGATTGTGCGCCAGGATGGTGGCCCCGGCGCCCAGCGCCAAGGCGCGCCGAGCCACTTCCCGGGGGTAGACCGAGGCACTGTCGAGGGTGCCGCGAAACAGCGATTCGAAGTGAATTACGCGATGCTGGCTGTCGAGAAACATGACGGCGAACTCTTCATGGCCCAGGTGGCGCAGCTTGGAGGCCAGAAAGGCGCGCACCAGCGACGGAGAGGTCAAGGCATCGCCCCGGGTGAGCTGGCTTGCCAAATGGCGACGCGACATCTCAAGCACCGCCTGAAGCTGCACGAAGCTGGCATCGCCCAGCCCATGCTCGGCACAGAAGCGCGCCCGGTCGGCCTCGAGCAGCGGTCGCAACCCGCCGAAGCTCGACAGGAGATCCCGCGCCAGATCCACCGCCGAGCGCCCCTTGACACCCACCCGCAGAAATATTGCCAGCAGTTCCGCATCGGACAGGGCCGCAGGCCCCAGACTCAGCAGTTTCTCCCGTGGGCGTTCACCCTCGGGCCAGTCTCGAATCGCCATATGACGCCTCCCTGCGTCCGGTTCACGCTATCGCCGCCTTTCCCGCCGTTCTCGCAGCGGCTAGCCGACGCTGCCAAGCCCTGGCGAGGCAACAGACCCAACCAAGTAAAAAGTAGTAACAGAGGCGCTCCAAGCCCGCCAGTCTCACCGCACGCGCCCTGCTAACGCAGCACGACAGTCGGCCCCGGCACGGGAATGGAAAGACTGCAATGGAAAGCCGGGCAGCCCACCTTAGGGCATTACCGGGGGACATGCCGGGCGCTACGCAAGAAATGCTGCGAGTGGTAAGGTAAGAGCTTCGCTCACTGCTCGGATACTGAGATGGCAACACCCTCCGGCAAGCGCATTCTGCTGGGCATCAGCGCCGGCATCGCCGCCTACAAGAGCGCCCACCTGGCCCGCCTTTTGAAGAAGGCCGGGCATGAGGTGCGCGTGGTCATGACCGACGGCGCACAGGCCTTCATCACCCCACTGACGCTGCAGGCCCTTACCGGCGAGCCGGTGCGCACCTCCCTGCTCGACCCCGAGGCCGAGGCCGGCATGGGCCATATCGAGCTGGCTCGCTGGGCCGAGCTGATCTTGATTGCCCCGGCCACTGCAGACCTGATGGCGCGCCTCGTCCACGGTCATGCCGACGACCTGCTGACCACCCTGTGCCTGGCCAGCGACGCCGACAAGGCCATGGCTCCCGCCATGAACCAGGCCATGTGGCGCCACCCGGCCACGGCCCGCAATACCCGCCAGCTAGAGGCCGACGGCTGGTGGCTACTGGGCCCGGATGCCGGTGACCAGGCCTGCGGCGATGTCGGGCCCGGGCGCATGCTCGAGCCTGAAACCATCGTCGATACGCTTTTCAAGGCGCCCAGTGACGCCCCCTTAATGGCGCCCGATGCCGCGCCTTGGATGACGCCCGATACCACGTCAGCCGAGGCTCGCCCAGCGCAGGGCCTGACGG